>Ga0214545_1002247_pt1 | contig 37210 bp, 18 predicted proteins | sample CNSS4metaG_FD_160064 | JGI IMG/M metagenome (GOLD analysis project Ga0214545, IMG submission 160064) | Root nodule microbial communities from cowpea collected in UCLA plant growth center, Los Angeles, California, USA - CNSS4 | ecosystem: Host-associated > Plants > Roots > Nodule | place: USA...
TTCTTTTTTTTTTTATTATGTATATATATATATATATATATATATATATATATATATATTACTTTAACAGCATTACCCAATCAATATTCTCCAATATATTTTTTCTAGTACTCTTGACTTCTGTCATATGAAATATATGACAAGTAGAAAACAAACATTTTATTTCTTAACATTTTTAAGGGTGAAATAAATTTTTGATACCTTCAAAATTGGTTTGTATTAATATTGATACTTCCAATTCTTTCCCAGTGAATTTGGTCATAATAGTTATTTTGTTACTTTTGTTTATTTGGACAGTGTCACACGCTAGCATACCTAGCAATATCTTACTAGTATGACATGTCAACACAATTAATTCAAGAGTAATAAATTTAGTGTCAGGACCAGATTTGCATGTTTATTAAATTTTGGTATAAACAATATTGAAAATTTTTTAGAGGTGCAAATTTAAACGTGGGTCAATTTTGGAGGTATGAAAAACTTATTTAACCTTATAATTAATAGATTTGTTCACTTGAAATTCATATTTCACGGTGGATTTGATAATGCTCCCCCTTTCCCCAATTCTTTGTTGATTGTTTAATTGATAAACTTAGTATTCCTCTGAAATGAATTTAAAGTAAGCTTCTATTTTAAGAAATGCTAAGCACATCTTCATGTATATATGCTTTCAGTTTCTAGTGGTAGTTCTTGATAAACTTAGTATTCCTTTTAAATGAACTTTAAGTTAAAAGTAAGCTCTTATTTAATAATTGCTAAGCATGTTTTATGTATACTTCTCTGTTTTTCTAGGTTTTAATATTATTGCCATTAGCAAGTATTATGTATCGTGTTGTAAAGAGGCTTATACATCTTACACCTTCAGCTTACAAGGTATGTTGGTGTTCTCACTTTGTAATATATGTTATAAAGTATAGTCATGCCAAGCATTTGAATTGATCCTTTTTTGCATAACATGTTTGTTAATGAGTTAACTGAAATGACACACCAATAAAGTATAATGGCATAAAATTTTATCTATATCTTTACATGTTGATATAAGCTAGGTATGTATTAAGGAAGTATATGATCTGTCAAACTATGAATACAATTGATTTTCAAATATAGAAAACTAGATCTATCTCCATGCGTTGTGTTATAATGATCTAGCAAGAACACATGAACAAAGTAAAACATAGAAATGATAGAAAATGTTGGATATCCCATATCCACTAAAGATGTGACCAAATTTTAGTATATAAGTGAGTGCAAATCTATTATTTTACAGGTTTTGTGAGGTTGAGTTAAACTTAAAGTCCATTTCTAAGATGCTATAGAAGTTTATCTTATCATGGGTTGTTGGGCTTTTTGTGCTATTCGTTATCTGCTATCAGATCACTCATAAATATCTATTTCCACGCTTGAGATGTATAGTTCTTTGCATGTGAGGATGAGTTGGAGATTTTATATTGACTATAGATGTGACCAAATTATTATGTATAAGTGGGTGAAAACCTTTTCACCTTACAAGCTGGTTTTGTAAGGTTGAGTTAAGTTTAAGTTTACTTTTTAAGATAAAACATGATAATACTCGGTGAATTACACTTAGATTCACAAAAGGAGCTCAAAATTAAGAGAGCTTCATGGATTAAATCACATGTATGGGTATGAAACTCATTTTCTTGTCTCTTTTGGTCTTGGCAATTAAATGGAACATATAGAACAATTCAACAATTTAGATTGAACAATAAAAATGAATAGAAACAAGATTATAATCGGTACATATCAAAGGAAACACAAGAAGAAGCAAGAATGATTGAAACTCATGTATAAATATTATGAATGGGTACAAAACCCATTTTTGGTGTTTAGTGTCTCACAGCCAACACAAGAACAATGAACAAAGGAAATGAAAAACATGGAAGAAGACACCATTTGATAGAGTCAAGACCAGTGCAAAAGAAAATTCCCGCTTGAAAGTAAGAAATTCAAGATAAGATTCATTTGGTGAGTAGGTCATAACGTGAGAAGGTCAACAAATGTTTGTATAATGGATATAACCAATTCATACTATTGACTTTAATGCATGTCAAATTTCATGGGTAGCGAAATTCTAATGTGAGGGATAGATCTGTGTATTGAACCTTCATTATTACTTTGTAGGCCAAAATATTGCATATAAATGTAACTTTAAACTGAAATTTTGTTTGTTTCATTTGTACTAGTGTTACTTGTTAATATTATCTCTCTTACCTAATTGTATTTTCCTTGAGAAAAAAAAATAATTCCTTTGGTCCTTTATGGTAATTATTTTCATTTTTTCAGGTCAATGTTGAACATAAGGATCGTTTTACCACTAAATTTGGAAGTGAAGAACATACAGGTGATATAGAAAATGTTGACGAGTCCGAAAATGCGAAACCTCATAAGTCTTCCAAAGCATCTGACTTTGAAATGCTTTTTGGTGGAAATAATGAGGATGACTTCATGATTGGCATCAAATTCACTAGGTAATTATACTCTTATAGTGTAGCATTGTTTAATGAATTTATTCTTTGGTGCATAAGAAGTGCACCTGAACATGGACTATGATATTAAGATTATTTCAATGCCAAAATTGTTTGTTATTCTAATGTCAAAACCAGCTTGTAAGGTGTGATTTGATAGGATAATATGTTCATATTGGTGGAAATGTGATTGTTCAGAAGGCTACCGTCATGTCCTTTGAGCATCTTTGGTTTTGGTAGTTGGCTGTCCTTAGAGCATTTTTGTTTGCCGACAGTAACTGTTATGTACTCTGATTTGTTTTCTTTTCCTGCAACCATCTTGTCCTCTGAGTAATTTTTGCTTTCAGACAGCCGCAATGTCATCTAACCAGTTTCTCTCTCTGGATGCATAACATAATACATCCCAACTTGAGGTGGAGTGTTGATGATATGATTTGAAAGGATAAAACATTGAAGATTGATTGTTACTTTGACAATGAGAAAGTCATGTTTGGAAATATCTATTAGCTTTATCATTTTTACTTTGTCAGCTCTAGCAACATATTGACTGACGTGTTCATTAAATTTCTCAAGGGATCTTGTGTTGATGACATTTGTAACAAGCTTGTTTTATATAACACATGCTCTAACTTGAGGGGGGAGGGAGATATATGATTTGGTTACACAAAATAAGGAGATATGAGATGAATTTTCAGTTTGTATTTGTTGTGACTTGCAACATGAGATGATATTTTAGTTCTATTTTAACTTTTATGCTTTTGTTTTCTACAGGAAGACAATCAAGTTGTTCAGTGATTTCCATACCTCAGACATTATTATTGCTTCACCACTATGCTTGGTTAATGTAAGCATTTTTATTTCTGTTTATTTCCATACCTCTAGAGATTTCTTTTGTTCCCTTTAGATTTTTTTTTAGATTAACTTCATATTTGTTGGGAATAAACTTTATTCAGTTTTGGGCATTGTGTCCAACCTTCAAGTTCATATTCCTCTAAGTTCAGTATGAAACTGTTATAACTCAGGCCAATGCTAGGGGCTGATTCATAAACATCTTTCCTCTAAGAGAAAGTTGTAGTGTTTTTTAAACTAAAAATAAAAATAAAAATTATGTCAAGTATAGAGGCCCAACTTATTTTTCTTTTAAAATTATAACTTCATTGTAATACAGTTGCTTATTATCGTGTGGCTTTTCTACTAAAGTATACATACACATGCTTATTTTTTCAAAATTTTCTCCGTATTTTGTTCCTTTTCTAAAATATGAATTTAAAGAGTTTTTATTTATTAGTTATCCTTAGTCTTATCAATGTGTGCTGAATCTTTTACAAATGTATTGCTTATACATTAAATTATTCAATTTTCTAGAAAATTGAGGAGGTTGGGATTAACAAGGAAAAAGATGTAGATTTTCTTTCATCCATAGAGGTAAGTTTTCCTAACTGTTATTGCTAGATCATATTTAATTAATAACAAATCTATCTCAATATGTAGTTAGCCTGCATGTGGGGCATAGAATATGTAGTTGACAGTATTATTTACTCTAAACAGGTTCTGATTATTGATCATGCAGATGTAATATCCATGCAGGTCTGTAGTGTTCTTCCTTTAAATTACTGTATCAAATTGATTTTCCCGTTATTTTGACTATATATGAATGTTGTTTCTCATTGATGTTAAAAACTTGCCAGAATTGGTCTCATGTGCATACAGTTATTGAACACTTGAACCGCTTACCATCCAAGCAACCTGGAACAGATGTAATGCGCATTAGACCTTGGTATATTCTATTGTAACTATTCTATTGGAAGTAAGATATACAAATGTGATTTTTCTACACCAGAATTTTGAGATTTGTATATTTTCTTAGGTATCTTGATGATCACGCAAAATTTTACAGGCAAACAATAATACTGGGTTTTTATTCAAATCCAGGTAATGATCCTTGCTTCTTGTAGTGATGTCTTTTGAGAGCAAATTTACATTATTCTTCTGTTTGCCTTTACCTTTTTTAGATGAAGCTAGATCTGTTGAGCATATGTAATTTACAACAGTTTACCTTTTTTATTCTGTTTAATAATGGGATGTTAGTTTCTACAAAAAATGTATTGTTTTTATTTTTGTTTCACAAGGTCCATCCATCCCGCCTTTTTGTGTGCATGATTTTGTATATTTGTGTTTACATTTTACATCACAATTATCATAATAATCAGTTTTCAATTACATTGGTGAAATTTTGATTTTTTTTAATTTTCCTTTTCTGAAATTGTTAAACTTATGCTGCATTGCACCTTCATATACGGGGTGCCGAGTTATGACTTTCCCATTCAATCCATTTTTTTGTGAACATTTGAAACATAGCCAAGTCTATTATAACCTCTGCATTTCCTTGTTGCAGATATAAATGCTTCATTCAATCATCAGTGTATTAATTATGAAGGGAAGGTATGTAAGATATATGGTTTCACTGCCAAGCTTTTTCATAGGTTCAAGGTTTTTGCACTGTTACCATGCCATTTCCTTACAGCACTGGATTTTAGTAGAACTGCAATTAGTCATTGATGGCTTTTGCTTTCCAGCATTTCACTATTGGCTATTGAAACTGCATCAAGGATATGGTTGATATGGCAATTACACAAAAGATAATGCTTCTTTTTAATTTTTAAATATTCTAGTCATCAGTACTTCTATTTGATATCTGCAGGTGAAACTGATGTGTGAATACAAAGGTGTCTTACACAAAGTGTTACCGGAAATAAGACAAGTAATCTTTTTCAGTATTTCTGGCTGCTTGAGTAAATATTCTGCGTTTTTGAAGATGGTTTATTTCCTTTGTAAATCTTTAGGAATGACTGTAATATCAATGCTTTACAAAATTAGCATGTTTTAATGGGTGTTCAATAATTCGAAAACTAGGGTGCTAATATACTCTTGTTTCAAGGATTTGTGAACAAACTAATTGGTTTTCTTTTCATGATTAGTTAATTTAATATACTAACGTTGCATCATTTCTATTTCTTCGTGATTATTGCGGTCAGGCAATTAGTTTTTTGTGTAGTGTCATCAATTTATGTTCAGATTTATTACTGTAGGTTTGTGCCTCACTCCAATTTTGAGCTAACACTTCATTTAAATTTTGAACCCTGTAGATTTACGAACGATTTGATGTAGACTCGATAGTAGAAGCTGATGATGCCCGTTTTGATTATTTTATTACAAAGGTATACATTTTGGATTTGTGATTTTGAAAATATTGATATGTTGTATTGGTTGTGAAGAACTATCTATCCATATACTATGAGAATTTGATGTCATTGATGTTCTTTTTTGAAAAACTTGGCTCAAGCCAGATTTCAAATGACCATTGTAACACTTGAGAAAGGTACACGGGAATATAGAATGAGTTTGAGAGAGTGCATTCCTCTTTTCTGGAATTTCATATTTATAATAACTTGGGATATACATCAGATTCAATGTATGAGAATGTTTGTTATTATACATTTTTTTGACAATTGGATCATTTAAATAACAATCAATAATTCTTGTCTTGCAGGTTTTCCCCAGAATAAAAGATTTAGATCAGGTTACTTTTAGTTAAGCTTTCACATTTTCTTTCTATGTTTTATGCATGAGATAATTTAAACTGATGCACTAACATATTGGTTTTCTTTGATGTGATCTTTGATGCAGGGCGGGACGATGTTATTTACCAGTTCTTACTTTGAATTTATTCGACTCCGTAATTTCTTAAAGTCACAGAATGCTTCCTTTTGTTTGCTTGGGGAGTAAGGATCGATTTCCATCATTATGCCATTGTGTTGTTTGTTTTATAGTTCAATATTATTTAATAATATAGCAGTAGCTTTTTTTTACAAGTTCCTAGTAGTTCTTGTGTTGATGGCGTCTTTTTTTGTTAATTTAGGTATACAACCCAAAGTGATATCTCTCGTGCACGTCTTTGGTTCTATGAAGGAAGTAGAAAAGTTATGGTTTACACGGAGAGATCTCATTTTTACCACAGATATAAGGTTATAAATTCAAATAATTTTTTTCCCTCTCCCTCCTTTTCTTCCTTGTCATTTTTTTTCTGCCTTGATTATTTTTATAGATGTTTTTGTGGAAAAATAAAAAGATAGTTTGTGGCCATTTTACAATATGGGATGGCATGCAGTAACATACATGCTGAAGAGTTAAACATCTAATCCTGAAACTGACAATTTGTGTTGTTTTTGTCCATAGAAATTGGTCTTGAGAGATGAAAAAGGCCACTTTTTGTGGACATGCACTGCCATGGTTGAAAGCAACCAATCTTTCCGGAATCAAGTTATATTTTTAAGTAACTGTTGAATTTGAAGTCATAGAAATAGAAAAGGTTGTCAAACTCTTCAGTTAACTCTTAAACTCTTACCAGTTTATTATCCCAAACTGAGAGACAAGCTAAAGAGTAAATATGTGAGCTCACTTCAAATCTCGAGTTAAAAAAGAAATAAATGAGTTTCAAATCGAATGTAATTGTTGTCCGACTTTTATTGAACAATGGCAGTATTTTATTAGACTAATATTATTTGAAAAAATTAATTTCCTTTTGAATTCTTGTCACATTAAGAATTAATGCTTGTGTGAATTTATGTGATTTATTCATTTATGTAGACTAATCTTATTTAGTTCTAATGTTTTATGACACTTTATGATTGTAATTTGTTGCCCATTTTTATTATGAAGTGGAATAATTGGATTATTATTGTGTCAAAAGTTTTATCTTTTGCATTTTTATAATTTTATATTTAGTTTATTTCTTGATGGCAGATTCGAGGAGTTCAGAATTTAATCATTTATTCACTCCCAGAGAGGAAGGAATTTTACCCTGAGGTAAGCTGGCTTGTAAAGTCAGATACTTTTTTGGCTTTGACTAAATAATTCACTAAGGGGTATAAAACTGATGAAATATAAATCCTCTTGTTGCTACGTAAATGAATGAAATTAAGAAAATAGATCAGTTCAAAAGAACATTCTTGTTCTATAGCATGGTCAACCTTGAAAAACTGAAAAATCCAACATGCAAAGCCTCCTATGGTAGCTAAGGAAACAAACCTGTCCACATATAAATTTATGGCTAAAATTTTGGAATTGTTCTCCAGTACAATCAACAGACTTTAAAAGGCACAACCAAAAAAGGCCTCTTCAGTTTATTATTCTTCAACTGTCTCTATAACATGCATTTCATCAAATTTGGCGTTCATGGTTTAACCTGAACAATTTAAGAAAATAAGGAATTATTTTATTCAATCACATTCTCATCATCTCTATTTGTAATAAGAAAAACCTTTAAAGAAAGGAAATACAAATATCTTGAATTGAATAGGAGGATTCTTCATATATTTTTTCCTAATTACTGTGGAGAAATTGAAAATCTTTTTATAATAATGATCTGCTATTTACAACATTTTTTTTTTTTGTTTTCTATAATTGCATAAAACAAAAAACATAATGTGTCTTTTTCCTTCATTGCTATTCTTTTGCTATTGCAGATTGTGAATATGCTTGATGGGTCTAACAATATGACTTGCACTGTCCTTTTTTCCTGCCTTGACAAGCTTCGGGTAATACTTTATTCTCTTTGTTGCCCCTTTATATTGTTCCTTGCTAGAATTTGGTTTGTGTGGGTTTATATGCACTTGAGTAAAATGTAGAATGGGAGATGTAAATGTAGAGATTGAGATTTGATGGCTTTGTATATTATTGCTTCCTAATTTGTCTTACTGCTACATTGTTGATTTGAGTATGCCTATAGATAATAGATGGACTTTTTCATCTCTAAAGCTCAATGGACTTTTTCTGTCTAGAGCTCTGTTCTTTAACAAAAGAAAATCCGTTGACAAACTGTAGATTTTGGTGAACTTGTATAACTGATTAAACATTCTGGATATTTTGTCGCATATAATGTTTATAATATGTTGCACCTTTGCAACAGGGAAAGAGAATTTTCTGTATTGTGGTGACATAATTGGTTTTGCTCTTTTCGATATATAATGTCTGTGTGTGTGTACACTGCTAGTCCTGCTATCTTGTTTTCTTTTTTGCGTCTCTCTCGTCATAATAATTACTTATTTCCTTTATGGATTGCATTTCAGCTGGAAAGAATTGTTGGCACTACTCCAGCCAAAAGGATGGTGGCTGCGGAGAAGGGTGTTTTTGTTTTCTGCCACTAGAATTCTTCCTGGGAAACCATGCAAAATAATTTTTGGGTCCGTGGTGATGGCATCGTGTATTAGAATATGTTACTCTTGAAAATTATTGTACCGCGAGCATGAAGAATGAGGTAACGGATGCAAGAGACAGATGGAAAGGCTGGAGCAATCTGAAAAAAATGAAAATCTTTGTGCTATTATTAGAACATATTTTGCATGGTCCTCTGCAACGTGATTTGATTACAGTATGCTTAATCGTACATCTGTGACGTGATTCTCTACGTCCATAGTGAGGCTATCGTACTCAACTTTTCATCTCTTACGCGACTTTGGTCTTTGGTTCGAAACAGCACAAAAAATGAGGAACCTTCATCCTGCACCTTCATACAAAAAAACTTTGTTTTAAGCTTTTGTATTACGCTATCAATTCTTAAGACAAAAAGTGGCTTTCAGATTGTACAATCTCAACATGGCAATGTAGGAAATTTCTTTGTAGGAGGGTGGTGGAAGAAAGCTATGGAGGTGCAGGAAGACAGTGTCCATTCTCAAATCATCATACGTGCCGATTAAAACCGCTATTGTCAGTTAGCATCAGCCCCTTAAATCATCATAGGAAGAAGACTTATGTTTCCTGTACCCATCATTGCTAAATACAACCCAAATTAACAAAGAAAAAGACTAAAATATCTTCCTCCAATGCACCATGCTGCAGCCACTTAGTGAAAGGAGAGAACGTGTTGCGAGAAAAAGCTTGTCCTGAAAAATTTTTCTTTTCAGAATACGTTTCATCTATTCTAAAATGTTAACACAATTTTATATTAATATAAGTAAATAAGAGAATTACAAAATGTAATAAACTTCATAGGAAGACTGAATAAGAAAATATTGAAAATAAATATCTCGTACAAGTATATGAATTAGTCATTGGTTAATAAACTAACAGTTATTACGTGGCTTATCTACTTATACAAGTAGTTTGTGTAAGGTTAATAATTGTGTTTCATTTCACTAAGACTATGGAGGTGCAGGAAGAAATCTCTTTTATGAAATTTAATTAATGAGACAGATAGTTAAATGCAAAGAGAGTGTGTGTCGGTTTAGAAAGAAATAACACCGTCAACCACGAATCTATGGAAGAGTTTAAAGTTTAGCTGATAAATGATTAAAATAATATTCATTGGCTGAAGAAGCATCAACTCCACCATTTCGTCGCAGTCAGAGTGAGGGAATCTACTCCCCAATATCTGCTACGAGTGATAAAAAAACGGCAACCAATTTAATCATTTTCAACTAAAACATACATGCATCCATCACAAGGATCAGGTGCTAAAGTGACACGCACTAGTTCAGTTCTAGAACTCTAGAATACCTGTATCTCAAGAAAACCCCACACTGAGCACGAAAGACACAGTAACTTATACATCAGGAAGGGAAGGGTTTCCTTCCAAATAATTATACCCAAATAACATTTTGAAGCAATTATTTTGAATCTCATAATTACAGAGTTTAAAAGTATAGTTGTATATACTGATATCTCCTGAGGCCATCGATGTGGAAGCTATATCAAGGCGCAGGCATGAAGTCAGGAGAAAAACAACAGGAACCTATCAATGTCTCAGCTATTTCCTGTGACCAAACAACATATGTTGAAGCTGTGGGTTTTGCACGTCACAGTTGCATTGAAGACACATGGCTTCGTCTCTCTTCTCATCATGAGCCTGGTGTTTGATTCTCTGCCAGTAAAAAATATAGGGTAAGAAAGCATACAGGGAAAAAAAAAGAGTAAGGGCAGTCACCATGTCCAGGCACTGGGTAATTTCTTAATTTAATATTTTATTTTATTTCTCAAGAGAGGGTGGTTTATGGATTTGGACCCCAAGCAATGACTTGTTATTATCGATTCAAGTAATTAAGACCACATAATTTATACAAATAGAGAAAGGTAATCCGGATGACAGGAAATCCATTTGTTCCGTGTGGTTTTCTAAACTGTGCTTGGTTAAGTAGGTAGACAAGAAACCCATGACGTCTATCCAGAGCCATGACTTGCTTCCTATCCCAATCCATTCCAAGCATCAGATCTACCTGTAGTCCAACTTCTGCTCCCATGACACTGTCGCACTTTACCTCTGCATCTTGATGAAACAAAATTTGCCCATTGGAAACAGTAAATCAAGGCAGATATCTGCTCGTGCTCGTCACTTCCTATGGTATGCAGTAATTTCAGAATTTGTATTCCAATTTTCAGTGGCGGAATATGAGGTTTAGTGTGAGAGGCTCCTGGGACCAGATGCTGTTGTTTTTAAGGCTATTATTGTCACATTCCGAATTTCTGTTCACAAATTAAGTTGTTTCCACTATTAGCAGGCTTAGAAAGCGATCCCCAATTTCTTTCACTCGCACTGTTGTACAACAAAGCTCTTATTAAGAAAGGAGATCACAGTAGATAACTGATTCATGGTTTGATAAGGTGGCTTTCCAACACTCCCCCCACACCAAGACTTCCAACCTAGAGGGTAACAATGAGCAAGTTGGCCGAACAAATGCATCTTGGATAGACTTTGACATTATCCTAAAAATTGGTCTTATGTTCAGATTTAATTTTATAAAATCGACTTACAACATGAGAGCCATCCAAGTTTTATAAAACTTTTTTAACGTCAAATGTCAGTATCAGAGAGAAACTTTCATTGAGAGCAACACCACTTGCTTTGTCAACTCAAGGATATTTTCACTATGTTTTAGCGAGGATTTTGATAACTTATACATGTCATAAGATTGGGGCATATGACCTATATTCTCCAAATTGAATGGGAATTTGGGAAAATAAGTAATATATAAATAGGGCAATAGGCTAGTGAAATCTTGTAATTATGGTAGTTACGTTATTTTTTATCCATGATAATATGTTAGTAGTTCCTTGGAGATAAAGGAGATGGAATAATGCTAAAAGGATGAATTTCAGATTTTCTCATATCTACAGAGAAGACAATAGGTGTGCTGATAATTTGGCTAACTATGGTATTAGAGGTGTTGATTTTATTTGGTGGGAGGGAATTCCCCCTTGTATTTTTTATGACAATTGTTAGAGATAGATTTGGGCTTCCACATTTTAGGCTTTCCGGTGGGTTTTGATTTGGTTCGCCACTTTTGTATTTCTTTTCTTTTATATATGGTATCAGTAATGCTGCAAAGTACAGCCTATAGTTCTAACCTAGTTCAGATTTTAGCCTGTATAGTGATGCTTTAGCATTCTTATTTTCATTTTAAAAAATTTATCTTTTATCCATGCAATAAAATTAATTCTACACAATAGTCTCCTCCAATTCCATTGTGTAATTCAGACACAGAATCACAGCTTCAATCAAATGTCTATTGTCTTTATCTAAATAACTAATGGAATGTTTGCATAATCCTATTTGGTGGAAAGGTAGATTGACAAAGCTAAAACAAAAAGACGGAATAAGAATCTCACTCACCGCACTCTTCTTAACATTCACTGTGGTTAACTCTTTTGTCCATAGTACAAGGTATAGGCATATAGTTTGCATAGCAACAGAATGAGACCATGGACCATTACCTAATCATCTAGTGTCAAAAATCAATAATTTTTAGCATGAATACCCAAGCTACTCAATTATACGTGACAATAATTCAGATGTGTTCCACCAAAGAGAACTAGGATTTCTTATTGTTAATCAAAGTGCTAGAAATACACACCTCCAAATTGATGTTCCAACCGAGCCACAATGTGTTTCCCATATGTGTATTTCTTCAAAGCATGTGCATGAATTCTTACTTGAGAAAGTAACATCGCTTGCTGTTTTTCAGAACAGATATCAATGACCTTCTGGACCACATAATTAGCAAATTGATCTTTCATCATTATCTACAATGAAAACCAAAATACAATAAAGTAAGTTTACATACCTCAAAGGTGTATGCATTAATTACAACACAATCCAATTCATTAGTAACTTAGCATTGTTCATGCTATAAGTAACGCAAAAAATTCAACGTTTGTAATGATTTAGAATTTTGAAGAGATCAACATCAAATATGAAAGATCAATGTAGAATTAGTAATAGACCGAAAGGGTTGTTTGGATTTGAAAAATATATGTCTAAGTAACGAGGCTCCACAGGATCAACATCAAATATGAAAGATCAATGTAGAATTAGTAGTAGACCGAAAGGGTTGTTTGGAAACTTTGAAAAATATATATCTAGGTCACGAGGCTCTACAGGATTTTTTAAAAGTGTAATCTCGTGTGAACAATATATGAATATTTTTTTACAACCAGAAAATGAGACTCTCCTTCCTTGAAAGACCCTGAAAGCATCAAACAGTACTCCCAAAACTAAATTCATTGTTTAAACAGACTTCAAAGCTTGTGGGGAATCTCCTTCAACATCAAACTAAACAAAGATGCTGGGGAGTGAAGCCTTTTTTTTTAGAATGGAACAATTAGATATTCTAAAGAACAATTAATGCGGAATTTGCCTTTGTAAGTTTAAACTTACCAATAAATTATCACTTTGTTCACCATGCCCAAATATCTCTGCAATTAGCATCTCCCGTTCGGTGGCATCACCATACTCCAAACATTTTTCTACAACATTTGAAGCAAACTTATGCTGGCTTAATTCAACAATATGTCCTGACAACTTGCTGATAATTTGGCTCCTTTCTTGAGGCTTTCCTCTCTCCAAGACATGCTGTGGTCACATAATGAAAGCACTAAAGCATAAGAAATTAAGAAAAATTGACATATGAAAGGGAAGCAAAACACAAACCCATAAACTGAGTCCAAAGTAACTAATACTAACAGTATGAACCATCAATTCATGAATACATTAGCACTTTTTTAGAAGGGATATTAATGCTGATCTCCCTTGAGGTTACTGTTAATTACACTTGCACCCTTTTTTTATAGGAAATAACATCAACCTCCCTTGCTTTATTATTTTCCAGGTTATTGTGTACCTGTGTACGTTCTGAACAAAACAATAGGCAAGGTATATGAAAACAACATTTTTTCAATCAAATATAATCCAAGCATAATTAGCACAAATATTGAATGTAATTAGCCCTTTCTGTAATGAGAAACTCACTGTGAGAGAATACACTCTTCAATTATAGAAGACAAAAAAAATCCCAACCAGAAAGAATATGGAAACCAAATGATTAATTTGGGAACAGAGATCTAGGAAATAGGTTTGGGAAATAGAAAATTTGAGAGGGATTAGAAATAAAAGTATACGGAGAGTGGAATAAAAAGGGAGTAAAAAAAAGAATAGAAAGTGAAACATCAATGTAGCACTTGCAGATTCTGTAAGGGATTTGTTTAGCCAGTGTGCAGATTCTGTAATTTATAATTGTACACAGAAATAAGGACATCACATTCTAACTTGTCAGTTTCTTTTTACTATGAACCATAAACATCTGAAGCTAAAAGTTAAATTATTGTTTAGGAGAGAATAGTGACCAAGTACCTGTGTAACATAATTGCCATACTGGTCCTGAGCAAGATCACAAACTGACTCCAAGATTTCATCAACAATAAACTGACACTGACTCTCGTCTGTGCAATGTTCTAGTACTCTCTACATGAAATATAATCGAATGACTGATTGGACGACCAAACAAAAACAATTTTTTTAGGAAGGAAGGGAATAAAATAAATTTACCTGTATGACTCGACATCCATAGGGATGCATTGATAGAATAGCAACTTGACCACAAAATGCAGATAGTATAAAACTAATTTTTTTGGTTGGAATCGATTCGATGCATTTTTGAATTACATGGTTACCGTTTTGGTCACGAACACATCTCATAACATTTCCATCTAGCTCATGAACAAGCTGAGCTTTCTGTTCAAGCTCAATAACCTCAAGTGCCTGCATGGACATAAAATACAATAATAATTTATTTTCTAATATACAATAACAGATAGCCCATTTTAAGAACATAATTTGTTAAATCCCAATCCCAATGCTTAACTATGACATGCATATGCCCAAAGAATTAATAAATGTCAACTACAAATGTTAATGCTATGATTCAATGACAGAAACAAAGTCAGAGAGAAAAATCCACAATCACAGCTTCCACACAGATTTAAATAGTTGTGGCCTGTCAAACTTGTCAATGAAATAAATGTATAATAATGTCCAGAGCTATATAATCCTCATAAATTATAGATTATATACCTTTTGGATTACACGACAGCCATACATCTGCAGACTTAGAGGTAGTATCTGGCCAACCAGCCGATCTGCAAGTTCCCTCCTCTGCTCAGGGCTTCCATACTCAAAAAACTAAGCACATGAAAAGGGAAAAATTAGACCAAACAAAATACATTCCAACTATTCATAAGAACTCTTAAGGCTAGTGACAATATACATCAGTTCAAAAACAAACCTTCTGTATCACGTAGTTACCAAATACATCAGTCATTAATTTAGAAGCATGTGGAAGAACCTCCTTAAACACCAATGTCTTCTCTTCAACACTACAACTTTCCAACTTCTGCTGTATAAATCGACTCCCATGCTGATCAGAGCTGGAGTTAAAAAGCACAGTGAAAACAATTATCAAAGCCATGAAACTCTGATCAATTAAACAGCTGGAAAGACAGCTAAAAGGTTACTTGCCTAAATTCAACAATATGTCCAATAATATCAGATAGCTCAAACCTTCGACCTTTGCCAGATTTTAAGTCTTCAAGAAAATTAACAATTTTGGGGTCATGACCACCATCAAATGATCTCTGACCTTGCCATTCAGATATTATGCCTCCATTTCTACCAGAAGCTGGGGATAGTTTTATTTCATTATTACCACCTAGATGGCCTGGACTTCCTTCTGGGTATCCAGATAAAACTGGGCTTGGAAGTGGTGAACTTGGATACTGCATTAAAAAACCCATATTTGGCATGTGTCCAAAATAACTAGGAATCAATAATCCACCTCTTCTTGAGTTCATATTAGTAGCAGATCTCTGATCAGGTAATTTTTTATCATCCAAATAAGTACCTGTACTGGGCCTTTTTTGTGAATCATAAGGGCTAATTTGGTTAACACTACTTGCTCTAGGTGTCATTGGGTCAAAATGACCAGAAATACTATATCCCTCCACAAAAGGCTGCTGCTGATATTGCATGTACATGGGATCACCAAAAGAAGGCTGCACAGGAAATCCAAATTGCCCAAGGTACTTGTTTGCCTGTACCATTTCAGTTCCATGTGAAATGTTTCCCCCAGTTGAAACCCCAGGTGTTAGTGGAGTATAACTAGAACTAGTAGCTCCATCAACAACAAACGGTACAGCACCATGAGGAGGGTATGCAGTAACATATGGAGGAAAAGCTGTCGGATTTACAGTGTATCCACCAACATATTGTGGAGTATACATACCTGGGGCCTGCATATTTGTGTAAAATGGATTTGCTGAGTTCATATAAGCAGCTGCTGTGGCATATAGGGGAGGTGTAAACCCAGACGACTGCAGTAGTGGCTGGACATTGGAGAACTTGCTTGAATTAAAAGGAAACTGTTCCCTACCAATATACACAGAATTTACATTTTGAGAATTGGCGCTAGGAATATCAGATGCATTGTTTTGTTGCTGGAATCCTGGGCGTTGCATCAAATTGTTCTGGTAGCTAGTCTTCCACTTTTCTTCGTAACTCAGACTTTCTGAGTGTGGTAGATTAGATACACCAAGAGCCTTCAGTTGAGATGCAACAGATGCAACGTCTAAGTCATTAACACCAATGCTACCAGTGGATTCAAGAGATGATGAGCTTGCAACAGGGGCATGGGTATCAACAATTGATGACACCCTTATGCTATCCGCACCTACAGTAGGTTTAGCAGCTTCTACTGTAGTAACAGGGGGATCATGAGAAGAACTAGAACCGACTTCTAAGTCAATTGGTTTATCCACCAGTCCAGGACTTTCGGAAAGAGACTTACTATATACAGGTGACATGGTGCGAGGAAAATCCTCCTGAAAGTTTGAGTATTGCACAACAAAAATACGATTCAGTCACAAATTTATACACAAGGAGGCAAAAAATTTAAATACTTTACAACTAATAGAAAATCAGAAAAAAAAAAAACATAACTGTGGGATTAATACCCACTGCTATAAGCACACGTCAAAATAAACTAGAGAAGATAAATGGAGAAAAAACATGATAAACATACCATTTGTTTGAAAGAAAATTAAGGGACTTAAATATGTATTTATACAAGCAGAAAATTTAACGAAAATTTTACAAAATCAGCACAATCACCTGAATTAAATCAACAACGTTTTTAGGTTGAGATGCCAATGAAGCCGCATCAGGTCTACGCCACAATCCGCTCGCCTTAATCAATTCGTCATCATATGGCTGTTGGTGTGATTCATCTTCCGACTCCTCCTTGTGTGTGGAAAGAGTCCTTTGAGGCAAATCTAAAGAACTTTTATCACTATCATCAGCAGCAGACATTCTCCAATTATTTCTAAAACTGCCAATATGATGTCCTAAATGGCGGTTTTCCCAGGATGTAAGTGGGGGAGGAAGTCTAGGGTTTAGGTTGACATTGGAACTGTAATATGCCAAATAAGCTGGATCTGCTCGTAATTGTTCTTCAGACTCGCAATTTTGCATGGCACTGCTTAGAGCTGCAAAGCTTGCATTCTGGGTGATGATCTGCTGGGGTAAGAGGTTTTCTATGGCCAAAAACGAGCCTTCCATGCTGGGAGGTGCACTGCCACTGCGGTTTGGTGTCACATCCTTTCTCCCACCATGGAACCTATGGCCATTCAAAAGTATACCCAAATCCTCTGTTGCCATGTTGCGAGATGTTGAACCGAAAGCTGTAGCTTCCTTATGTGATGGCCATTTACCCCCAGCTTCGGAGATTCTAATTGGACTCTCAGTTGCCATACTACTGTAAGATTATCTGTCCCCTTCTTTTGTAATGAAAATTACAAATATCACATTGCATCCTAAAGAACACCCAATATCAGTAAGTCAGTAAATTCTCTGATCAAGAAATACGTCATAACAGCAACACAAAATTCCACCACAAAAGTAAACCAGGTTAGTGAAACAAACAATAACTCCAGCCAATTAATACAACTAGTGATAGAAAAAGCCATTTACTCAAATCCTACACACAAATTTGCAGGAGCATTGAGTAAAAACTCAATTTCACAGAGGCAACAGCACAATATCATTTGACCAACACAAAACAATATCATTTGACCAACACAAAACAAATAACCACCGTGTCACACAGCTTAAATGCATGACATCACACTGAAAAACAGGAACTTCAACTATGATCCGTGTCATCCATCCATCCATGCACAACATCAAACATTTAATGAAACCAGAAATTACACAAACACTCAGAAAAAAATCAAAAGCACCTCATCCCTACATATCCAATTCAATAAGGAAAGTAAAAGACAAACTAACTACACGACAGACAAGCGTCTCTCCTGATCAAAGAAACACGTAGTTTACGTATTTTACGATACTCCCAGTCGTTGACCATACAAGGAAACGCACAACAATCCTACACACATCTTCACAACCTACCTCGAGTATCATCACCATAACACGCAAACCAAAACAAGTTAAATTTCATGCAACACACGGATAGAGAGAGCAACCTCGAAATCAAAAAGAAACTAGTTGAAGAAATATCAGAGCAAGAGAGAACAAACCTGAGGTGGTGAAGATTCACTGTTTCAAAACCCTAAATTGATCGCTCAGCAAGAGAGATATTGATGGGTTTTGAGTTTAGAGGTGTAACGAAAGAGTGCAATGAGGAAGAGGAGCAGAGGATTTTTTTTTTTTTACTTGTTTTGAATTTAAATATATAGAAAAGAGAAGAAACAAAAGCTGCGTTTGTTTTATTTTTTTTTTCTTCTGCAAACGGATAATAGTAAAGAAAAAGCGCTTTTCCTATATATTTTTTTTCCTTTGGTCTGTGTTGCTAGAGTCAGAATGGGACAAACATGGAAACTAAACTAGCCTTCATAATATCACTACTATTGCCCATCATTGTTTCAACCCAAACAATAAATAATTGAGATCATGAAACTTTTATGTAGTTTCAATCATAATAACAGTATTAATGACGAAAAAAAAAATCTAATGTTATTTTGTAAGTGATAATAAAGTCAGGTGTATTATATCAAAATATATTTTGATTCTATATATTTGAATTTATTAATAAATTTATATTTTGAAAAATATATTTAATAATCTTTAAATTGACATGCAAAATTTATTATACTTAATAATATATAAAATTAAATTATTATTTTAAAATAAAAAATATTAATGTTAATGTTTATGCATTCTACTTGTAAGTTGCAAAATGATTCAATAAACAATAACAACAATTAGTTTTATATAAATTAAAATTATTTTGTAAAATATAAATTCAATGTTAATAATATATAAAAATTAATTAAATAATTTATATTTTGTTTTAAAATATTATATTTAATATATATATATATATATATATATATTATTTAATTTTAGCATATTTAAATTAATTTTATATTTTATATTTTTTATTAAATTTAAATTTGCTTGTTACTAATCATAATAAATTTCAATATATTTGACTAAAACTATATTTTACTAGTATTACATATTTAAATTTATTAGATACTTATACATGATTTTCATTTTATGTTATAGTATTGCATATACAAATTGTATATTCAAATTTAAATTAACTTTTAATGGAAAATAATGTTAACACATATACATAATATGTAATTAATGAATGATGTAAGATTATAAATTAAAAAATGCAGTATACAAAATATATTTATAATTTTGTAATTTGAAAATTTAATTCAACTCAATTATTATAACATTGAATATCTTTCATTAAACATGAATTTGTTTAAACACACATCTGTGTCTTTCTCTTCAGTTAATGCACATACTCACACATACATTGTTGTGCCATTCTACATCTTTTATTTCTTTATTTATATACTTCTCACAAGCAAATGTTGATGATTGATAAATGAAAAATGTGAACAAATTCTCAATCACATTGATAAAGAAAGATGAGTCAATCTCCATGACAAGTAACTACATGACTATTTAATATCATAATAAATAACTACATGGGTATATAATATCATAACAATTGTTTTTTCTCTAATCAAACTTACCCTATGCAACCGAATAAATAAATAGATAAATAAATAAATATTTTATTTATCTAATTGATAAAAAAAGTTATTTATTTTTTGAAATTGATAAAATAATTAAGAATGGACCAAACTCAGGAACACTACTTTATACAGATCAGAGAGGCCTAAACCCTGATTTTGTCTCAATGTATTGTTTACTGTAGCTAAGAGACTTTTTCAGTGTTCAGTTTTGTGTTGGTCCATCTTCTTCTTCTTCTTCACCTTCTTCATCATCTTCATGGCAACAGAAGCTAATGAGAGCACACAGAACACCCTTGTAGTTAGAAAACCGTGTTTTGGTCTCCCAACCGGTTGCCCTCAATGCTTAACCGCCTACATTTTTCTCAAGTTCTCTCAAGTTCCCTTCAATTTGGACTATCACCCTAACTACCCTGATTCTGGTAAACCTCAATCTTCATCTCTTTTATGACAGTAAAGAATCAAGAATTGTTCATTATCCCTTTTATTCTCTTTTTTTTTGGAAATTTAGGCGTTTTAATCATTTGATTGTGTTTGAGGCTTCTGGGTGGGTAATATTTCTTACATTCATACTCCATCTGATTAAGTGTCTTTCTTTTTGTTATCCTTGTTCTTTCTTGACATATGGGTGTTTCAATGGGTTTGATTGTATTTTTTAATGTTATTTTCATTTTGACTGTATTTTGTGGTGTTTAGATCAGATTCCTTACTTTGAGGCTGGAGATTGTGTGGCGTACAACAATGAGAAGGAGGGAATCATTGAGGGTTTGAAAAGGGACGTGGGTGATTTAGATAGTGGTATTTCTTCTCTCCCTGATTGGATAGCAACCAAAGTATTGCTCACCACATGGCTTGCTGATGCGCTGGAGTACGAACTGTGGATGGGATGTAGTGGTTCCCCTGCTTACAAGATCTATTATTCTGATCTTCCCTGGCCTGTAGGGAAGGTTCTCTATTGGAAGAAAGCTCTTTGGGTGAAGCAGAAACATGGGATAACTAAAGACAATGCTGAAAAGAAGGAAGAAGAGGTTAGTTTCTCTTGAACTTTGCTCTGACAACACTTGAGAATGGGACAAGTTCTCTCTATCCTGTTCCATTTCTAAACATTGCTTACAAAAGGTGAATTTTATTTAGTTTCTAACCTTTGGTCCTATATTTTCCTTTTATTTAACATTTGTATTTATGTGATTTTTAATCTTATGGAGCTGTCTCTGGTCAACAGATTTACAGGAGAGCAAACTCTGCATATGATGCTCTGTCAACTTTGTTAGGGGAGCAAAACTACCTTTTTGAAAACAGGTTCTATGCTGGTCTTATGTTATACACCATTAGAGTAATATGTGCTACTATTTTGGGTTCCGTTCATGTAGAGATAAAGTTTTGACTTTGAACTCCTAGTAATGTATTTTGTATGCTCTTTCCTGTTTATGCAGGCCATCAAGCTTGGATGCTATTTTTCTTGCTCATGCATTAGTTGTTCTTCAAGCTTTACCTGTGAGTTATGTTATATCAGTAACTATGCCATGCTTCTGGTATATACTTTTTAAGATTTTTAAGATAGCATGGATACTCTGGCAACTAATGTGATACCCATTTGAGTAAGAAATCCCCTATCAATAAGAATTGAACTGCAGATCTGTGTGTTGTGGCATGTGTCCGGAAGGAACTTATAACTGCTAGCATTTATTTGACAGATACTTTGCTTTAACATCAGGAAGAATTGTACTCATTGAATCTATAAGTACTAGAGTTAGGATCCCAGAATATTTTAGTACAAGTCTCGTAATAGAATTGGTAAAGTAATTCACGGTGAACTTAAAGCTGAGACTTTGAAAAGTTCTCTGTCTGGTGAAAAAGAATTCATTGCCCAATTATATTGAAGTTACAGCATGTCTTGTTTATATAGTACAGAGACTAGAGTCAATAGATTCTAATTGAAGCTGTTTCAGGTGATAACTAAGTTAGTTAGAGAAGCCATCTGTCACATATCTTCTAAATCTGTTCAGCTACTGCTATTCAAGTAAAGTAAAAATAAATGCCAGAGTAAAATTGTACTCCAATATTTACCAGTCTCGTAATAGACTGGTAAAGTAATTATTGGTTATGCAAACTTACAGTTGATCTGAGTGTGTATTGAAAGACCACCAACCAACCATGGTTGTAAAGTGACAGTTGCTAGTGGGGTGCGTGAAAAGTTAATATTCTTCTGCGGTGCTGTAAATTTGATTGCCTGAACTGAGTGTAATTGGTGTTCTGGAATAAGCATCAATTTTTCCTTTGGCTGCCTAGTAAGGGAACCTTTAAATTGTGTTAGTGCAATTTATTTGACTACCATGGAAGAAACTTGTAGAAATTGGTTGACTTCTTTGGTTAATCTTCTCTCCAATACAGGTTTTGTTACCACTTTGTGGCAAAAATAGTAGTCAAATCTTATCCTCCTGTGTGTCGTTGGTTATATGGATTAAAAATCTTTGTACTCTATCAAAACTGATAAATCCATTAAGGGTAAAGATATTTTCTAGTTTCTCTAAAAGTTTCCTTTGGTTTTCCTCTTCCTTTTTTAGTTCAGGTATATTTTGTCTCATTGATACCTTATTGGCCCCTAACATTCATTGCCATGGATCATTGCTGGTCTTATTTCTAGTTTGATAGGAACCCTGTGTCCACACATTATGTCTGAAAACATTTCTTCATTTCATCCACTCATGCTTCCTGTCTCTTACATCCTTCTCAATTCCCCCTACCACTTTCTAAAACAGATACAAGGTAGTAAGATACTTTCACCTTGCAACTTGTTTTACAACGTGCTGTCCAAATTTACTTGCTATGAAACTTGCTTCTTGCTGAACTTTTATTCCATAGGCACCTTCTCACTCAATAAAAAAGCCCTTTCATTTCAAAAATTTTCTTAATATCTCACGTTTTTAATTTGCTCCTTCTCTTAACTCATTAACTAGGATTGTATGATTGGAAAAAAACCACACATTTAGTAACCTGCTCTTGAATGTGCTTAGTATGTCAATACTAGGTAAAAAGTTATGGACTAGAAGTGAATTCTTGCTGCAAAAGAATTTCCATTACCTAGTAATGATTCTATGCAAGAAGGTTAGATATACAGAAGTGTCCCTGCAAATGGGAGAATGATAGTTTGTGATTCATCATTTCCTTTGTGTTGGGAAATGTTATTCTTAAAGCATAGCTGGATAATGGGAAATACTCTTGAACGAGGAAAATTGTGCAGTTAATGCTGCCCCAAAGGTGTGGCAAATCCTTTACACTTTAATTGTTTTTGCACTATATTCAACCCTTGAGGTACCTTTTCGATTTTTGATACTGAGCTAAGTGCTGTTTGTGTATCTGGTTACCAGCAATTGTTTACTAAAAGCACTGCAAAGTTATATTTGAGGCAAATTTTTTACTAGTATTGCTGCACTTATGTACTACCCAGGAATCATCAATTTTGCGGGCCAACTTTTTGGAACGTATCATTTTGGTGAGATATGTGCAGCAATGCAATACAAAAATTGTAGAAGCTAGTGCTTTGCCTTCCAATTATCCAGATTTTCATGCAGAGCCATCATCATCATCATCAGCTTCTAAAGGTCGTTCAACTTCAGGTAAGATATTTTTAGGATTTATTTCATGAATTTCCTTGAAAAGTGTAACCACTGCAAATTTCTTTTCCTTTCGTTTTAAATGACGAACACACTCATCTCTCTCTCCCTCTTTCTCTCTCTTTCTTTCTCTCTCTCTCTCTCTCTATATATATATATATATCCAAATTTGTTGTAGTAATGAATATATTGGAAAGCTGTGGCTTATAATATACTGGCTTGATATTATAGCAATAGGACTGTACCATTTCTATAACTACTATGAAATATTCATGGTATAGAGTGGAATATTCTGAAATGTTTAGGTTTCCGGTTGCTGAATGTTATATGAACGAGTTTAAGACAACCCCTTCATGATAATTAGTTGCCATACAAACAGAACAAATGAAACAAGCCATGAACATGAGTACACAATGAATGATTCTAGGTTTGTGATACTCTTCTCTGATCACATGCTTTTCATCATAAGCAACTATAGTAGGTGTGACCAGTTACATGGATCACACTACACCATTGAGCTTGTTAAAAGCCAATTTTCTTTGGATATTATTCACCATGAGATCCCTTATAATTTCCTCTAATATTTTTCTCGGTAAGGTAATCCTTATCCTCCTTTTCATAGGGCTAAAACCATACAAGCTACTCTCCTCATTGGTTTCTCTAGTAGCCTTTTCTTACATGTCCAAGCCACCTTAATCAATTTTCTGTAATTTTTTCCTTGAATGTGCTGCACTAATTTCTCCTTTATATACATTCATTTTGTATTTTTCCCTTTCTTGTGTGACCACACGTCTTTTTAGCATTTATTTATTTTGTTTATTCCCACTTTTTCTCGCCCCTTTAAAGTTCAATTGGTCATGTTGCCGTATGATAAAATTTTTCCTTTTAAGCTTGCTAGATATCTTGCAGTCACAGCCTTTCTCCATTTTAAACCACCCGAGTTGTATTTTTCTGACATTTTCCTTAATTATTCCATTATTTTGTAATATTGATCACAGATTCTTTAATTTATAAACATGTATGACAATCTTGTTTTTACCTATACATCATTTTCCTCAAGTAGATAGGAGGATTTTTGGCTTTTATTGGCAATGCCCTGGCCACTATAGCTGAACTGGTGACATTCTTGCCATAGAGTTGGCGTTACAGAGGTGATGACAGAACCTTTGGCTAGAAACTGACTCCATTTTAGTAACCAAGGCTTTTTTGAATATGAAGGTTGTACCTTGGGGCATTAGGAACAGATGGAAATGTTGCCTAATCAGAATTAGAAGAAAAACGTTATGATATCTCACATTTATATGAAAGGAAATAGATGTGCTGATAGACTTGCCAACGTTGGAATTTACTCTTAGGCCATGTTTACACGGTTCCCCTCCCTACCTCCTACTTGTGGGAAAGACTTAAATAGAAACAGATTTGGCTTGCCCGGATATAGATTCACCTATATGTTTGTTTGGTTCTTTTGGTTGGGCTTTGGCCTAGTTCTCCCATGATGTCTTTCTTTTCCTTTTTAACATATTATATATCCATCTCGAGTTCTAAACTCAAAGATGGAATTTATAAAAAAGAGGTGGGTGACAAGAAGACACGAAAAAAGATCAAATCACACAAATAAAGGAAGATAAATAAATTCCAAGCTTTTTATACTGTAGGTATAAAACTAGTTCTAGAGAAGAAAATTTGACAGATTCTATTACAAAAGCTTTTGAAAAAAGATGTAATAAGTGATGAAAATGTTAAATAATACAGGATGTAGTTCTAAAATATTAGAAATCCAATGAACACATAGAAATACAATAAGCACGGGAGAGAAACTAGAAGTTAAATCTAATATCCATTAAATTATACTTCTTCTGAGATCATTTTCTAATATAGTCTACTAGAACCTTTTTTCTTGCAAACAAAATGTTTACTGTTATTAGAAAACCTTCTACAAGACTTCTCTTGACTCTTTGTTATATATGTTTTTTTTTCAAGCCTTTCTTTGCTTGGCTCATTTAAAAACCATTTAATTTGATGCCTTAAGAAGCCATATAAGCTTTTTCATATGTAAATAGATTAGATTAATAGAAAAAGAAAACATGATTATATTCTATTTATTTGCATAACAAGATGTGAGGTTTATAGGTTACTATAAAGTAGTTTATATAATTTAGTCAAATGCGTCTAAAAAAGAGTTAAAAACAATTCCACTCATCTGTAATTTAGTAATGGAGATGCCAAAGAGCTAAAATAAAATAGTCAGAAAGTTGACAATGATAAATTTGAAAACATTTTCACTCATCTCTAACTTGGTAATGGAGATGCCAAAGAGCTAAAATAAAGTAGTCCGAAAATTGACAATGATAACTGTTGGTGTTCGGCAATAGGTTTTTATAACTTGAACATTTAAACCTTTATTCTCCTAAGAATGTTTATTATATTATGCTTGTTCACTTAGTTCATATCGAAATACAACATGGTCAAATATTGTACTATTCATTCTTTTTTCTTTTTATATTAACTCCTTGAATGAATTTGGTGTCTCCAAGGCACCAATGCTAGCTATTTCTGCCTTAAATGCATGTTTCAACTCTTCGTTCTATTTATGGGGCTTTATATTTTGGAAACGAGACTTTTGTCCTATTAATACATATAGTTATGTGAAAAATGTTGTATCTGCAACTTGCTTTGTTTATCAGGCATCACTGTGTTTTTAACATCTTAGCTATGTTAACACTCCAAGCTAAACAAAAATCATGGAGGACCAAACTAAACTCCTCTAAAAAAGATCTTCCCAAAAGACCTATACAATTCTGAATAGGAAGAAAAAACGAATAATAATAAAAAAAAAACTGCCAAGGAAATCTGCAAATTGCTTTGTTACTACTTATATTCTTTCATTTTTTGATGTAGTTTGATTCGTCATTTTTTTGACTCTCAGGTTCAAAGCCCAAGACTAAACCTAAAAGAAAGCCACAAACAAAGGAGGAGAAAACCTTTAGAAGAAGGGCTAAATATTTTGTGGTAGCGCAGCTAGTTGCTGTTATTCTTTTCCTCAGTGTCAGGTCTGGATTTGGTGATTATGCTGATTTGGATTTAGATGATGTAGGCTATGATTTCGATGAATGAAAATGCATTCATTTGTTTATCTTCCTCTCAATGACAAAGCCTAGGCTGAATGCATGTTGAAGATGTGCATCCTTTTCTTGTGTATGGTCCAAATTTAGAAGTATGGAAAAGTACCATTCACATAAATTTTTCCTACAGGATCCATTTTCTCTATACATGATTTGATTTCAGTAGACTGGTCATTGTTTAATGAGTAGTAGCTATACTTTTTCATTAGATTATGGTGCAGGTTTGAGTTAGAGAAATGAACCATCCATGAGCTGAGTGGATTTGTAAGTCTTGTACTTGATTTTTGGGACCATATTTTTACTGTTATATTGTTCATACTGAGATAAGAGACAAGCCTGAAGGTTAATAATAAAATTAGTTTGAAATGGATTAATTGCGTTTTCAAACACATCTAATTAATTTATTTCTGACAAGTTTATGTTAAATATCGATATGAACTTTAACATTTTAACTATGTTTATATTCTGATAGCTATGCTTATATTTCAAAGCAAAGTCTATCAATTATTTATTACTATGTTCATCTTTTATAATTTTGTTGAGGAAGAATTTTGACAATTAGTTTTGAAAGTGTACGACCAGTTTGAATACAAATCGTTAACTTCAAATATAATTACTTTGAACAAATTTCACTAACAAATAAGATCTTTTAAAATAAAAATAATAACATGTCAGAATATTTTAAAGTTAAATTGTTCTAAGGGTTTTTAAATAAAAAAAATTATATATATATATATATATATATATATATATAATTAGTTAGGTGAACGTATCTAAAGATTAATGTAATGATAAAATTATATTCTGTCAAACTGTAATAGCTATTTATTTCAAATTATCTTAGTTTGAATTCTCCCATTGGATAAAAGTATTGCTATTTGGGGGTGTTGGTTGCATAAGTTGGGGAGCTACTTAAGATGCAAACATGCTAAATTTGTTTTCGTAATAAAGTCACCATTTGAATTTTTACTGCCACGGAAGATTTTCTACTTTAAGAAACATAATAGAATTTTTTTACAAAAGAGAACCTTAAGTTCACATTTCTTTTTTATTAAATATAAGGATTTTGATCACATTTGATTGATTGTTGGAGATTAATTATTTTAGAAAAGTGAAAATATTATTGAAGTGAATTATTTTTAGTAAAATCTTATTTCTTAATCCATCTTTTTTTAAACAAAATTAGAATTATTGTGCCAAGTTTTGTTTGTACATTTGTTGGTAAATATTAGTATAGTTATAATTCCATTAAGAAAAGAAACAATCTTATTTTATAGAAATTTTTTAAAAAGTTACATAAGGTTAAAATAATGAAATTGGTTCTTGTTACACCATTTCCCACAAAACTCAAATTCTGATTAGCCAAACTTTGATAATTATTGGAATCCCTAGATTTTGGTGCTTGAAGTACTTCCAAAACATTTTACAACTGTTTGCTATTTTCTTTAATTTTTCTATTTTAGGTTTAAAGTACTCACTTGGAATCCTAGTTTATGTTGCTTGAAGTACTTATAACATTTCTACAAATGTAACAATTTTTTCATTTGGTAATTTTTTTTTTCGACTTGAAGGAACCTATTTATAGAGGTCTAATCTAAAAATTAGTTGTTGGAAGGTTTGTCGGTCAAAGTCGTTGAAAATTCATATATGTTGTCATTTTCGTTGCAATTACTTTTTTGACTGAGACTTTGACCTATTTTTCTGCTGGAATGTTTTCTTCTGATGTTCTTAATTCTTCTTTCTCAACATCATTTATTCTTGAGTGTTATGCAACAATAGCAGCTTATGCAATTTTGGATTTTTCTTCATGAGAATCTGACAATTGATATCTGATATTTTGCTATTCCTTGTTCTTTTTCTGCAAATATTTCATTTTCTAATATTTCTGATCGTACACAATTTACGATATGACCATACCTTAATCTTCTTATAGCATTAGGTTACTTTGTTGAATTATCATTTAATAGGAAATTAAGTAATGATGATTTGATTTGACTTTTGACTCTTCCCATTACACATATAACTAATTGTATAACACTTAAGGAAACAAAGGATAAATAAAGTCTTCAAATTTGTGAGACATTTTCCATTTAGTTATTAAAAAAGTGATATACACCTAAAACAAATCACCACACGCAACAACAAAAAAACAGTTACCGAATTCTCAATGATTGTTATTAATATATTTACCAGCCCAACAAGCTCTTGCACCAATATTAACCCTTTTTGGAAATATTTTAGTTGTAACATTATCAATATTAACTGATTAGGATTTAACACATTGTGTTCCTTTCAATCAACATTAATAGATATATATATATATTTAATAGCGACACATCCAATTTTAATCAAGTCAAATATCTTCATAATCATCATCATTCATTCCTAATTTTCACTAACCTAAATCTGAGTTTCTCAAAAACATAACAATGTCCCTTCCAACACCTGCAGCTGAATCAAGGATCCAATTCTCACCTTTGCCTCAAGACATTGAAGAACACCATGTTGAGATCAATGATGGTAACATAGTGATGGTGGAGCCATGCGAAGAAGAACATTTGGATTGGGATGGTGTGGTGATTTTTCTACGCTTGATCATGACATCAATGTTGCTAATTGGACTTGCCCTTCACCAAAGGAAATTATACCAACCAACGTTTGATCCCATCCCACCCAAGTTCTTCCTCGACTCGTTTGAGGTTCCTCACCTTGAAGTTTCCGAGGGCGAGGTTTCCTCCACGTGGCTCATGAACGTAACCATTTGGAATGTTATGAACAACTCCAACATCAACCTCATAAATCTGGAAGCGAGAATAAGTTACGAGGAAAACGAAACGCTGGCCGTGATCACTCCCATCATGCCACAATATGTGTTATCAAAGGAAGTTTCTTTGTTGGAAAATGGGGCCACAAAAAAGGTTCATTTAAATTTGAGTACGACTGGATGGGAAGAGAACCAACCCATTGTGGATGACACAGTGGTTCAGGCCATTGATGAAGACATGCAACGAGGAACCACGAGGTTTAGTTTATATATGATTATCGTAGGAGAGGTTTTGTTGGGCGATGGGTGGGTTCAAACTTTTACTATGCATCCTAAATGCACTGATTTAGTGGTAAAGGTTGTACCGGGTAACACAACAACAATCACTCACCATAGGCCTAAAGAATGTGTAGGTCTCGTTCAATGGGAGCATATTGAAAACACATTCTAATGTATTCTTGAGAAAAATAAAGTTTCATTTTTGATTGTTTTTCTTTCTCTTTTACGTCTTCTTTTTTCTAAATTCAAAAGTTTTTTCTATGTTTTGATTTTCTAACAAGTATATAATAACCAAACTAAATGAATGACTAATATTTAAGGTGAATTATCTATTAAATAATTTTTACCTACTGAAAATTTAATAAAAGGAATTCAATTATAACAAAATATTGGGTGCAATTGCCCTCGCTATTCTACCTTTTATACTGGTTAGTTAAATACATAATTACATTCTAAGACACCCATTTTTCTAAACAAAGAAACTAATAATTAACACAAAATGTGAGACATCTAAGTCCTGGTGTTGCTAGGAGCTGTATTGACACTTGACATTGTCTCATTGCTTAATAACTTCATTGTATCCCTCAAGCCTTTGAATCACATATTTAGTTTTGCGGAATTCTCTTGGAACATTTAGTTTTAAGGGACAAGACGTAAAATTGTTTGATAAAAAATTAGGTTGTGTGGTCAAAACAGAGGTGCTGAAAGTATGGCCTTTTAAAGTTGTATGTTTATGTCATTTGATAACGGAGCCATGTAATATAAGAGTTAGTTCACACAAGCAAGCAAAGGTAGATAATTGATACCTCTAAGTGAAAATGCCACAGTCCCCAAATAAGATGTATGAAAGAGGAGTGTCAAGATAGCCTTTTCTTAAGGGAATTACAAATTTTTTACCATAAATGCTCATGGTATAGTATGAGTGATGCAATTATAACCTGTCATGATCTCACATAGAGATAATAAAATGTGGAGGCAGAAAAATGTTTTACTTGGGCCCCACAAGGTCAAATGTTCTTACCGAGATCCGGAGTAGGGACCTTTGTATAGGTGACAAGATCTCAGTGGTGACTTGAGTGCTCAAACGGCCAGAATTGAATTTCTTGTTGCTTCAAAAGAGATGAGATCCACCTATAAAAGACTATTCGACACACGTGAATAAGGAAGTAAGGATATTTTTAGAGAAAATAAGTTTAAGTGATTGTTTTCAGGGTGGATATTTCATGGGATATTATATGTATTTATAGGATCTCTTTGAGCTTTGGATCCATATGAATTGAGTGGAATAAAGATGAATTTTATGAAAACTATTGAGTGATTTGAAGGATTAATAAATAATATAAAAAGTTATGATAGACAAAATTTTAAAATTACTAAAATGTCCTTGATAGAAAAAATATGTAATCATTTTTAAATTAGTTAAAAATATTAAATTTTAAAAAATATTATTTAATAAATTGTAATAAAAAAATAATAAAAATTAAATTACATTAAATTATTATTATTATTATTATTATTTTCATAACAATTACTATTATTTAAAACTATTCTTATTAATTAATAATATTATTAATTATTATATATATTTAGTTACTATACATATACATTATTTATTATTATTATATACATATTTTATTAATTATTATATTTTATATACTTTTATTATTTTTAATGATCATAAATATATATTATTAATTTCAATTATTATTTTATATATACTATTTATTATTATTTTATTATATATATGCATTATATCATTATTTATTATTAACATTATTATCATTATTTATTATTAATATTATTATCATTATTTAAGTTTATATATAAATATATGATTTTGGAGGATATTATTGTAAATTATGCATAACTTCCCATCTTCGCTTATTTTGGTGAGATGAAAAGTGATTTATCTCTCAAATTTATGCATTTTCTTTCTGTACATAAGAACACAACTAATCCTCTAATTTACAAGAATCGCAACATGCGAAATAAGCGAAAGACCGTTTAAATATTATTTTTCCTTTCGTACTCCGAAACAGATCATAACGTAATTAAACTTCGAAAATTATTTGAATCCCTAGATTTTGGTACTTGAAGTACTTCCAAAACATTTGTACAATTTTATGTTATTTTCTTTAATTTTTCTATTCTCTGTTTAAAGTACTCACATGGAATCCCAAGTTTATGGTGCTTGAAGAATTTACAACATTTTTATAAATGTAACAATTTTTTTATTTGGTAATTATTTCTTCATTTGGTGCTTAAAGAAACCTATATATAGAGAGATCTAGTCTACATATTAGTTGTTAGAAAGTTTGTCTGTCAAAGTCGTTCAAAATCCATATGTTGTCATTTTCGTTGCAATTGCTTTTTGAATGACACTTTGACCTATTTTTCTGTTAGAATCTAATCCATATATGTTCTCAAACCTATTTAACTAATTATTGCATCACATTTAATTTTATTCTTGAATGTGATGCAAGAATATTAAATTGTGAAATTTTGGATTTTTCTTCATCAGAATCTTTGACAATTTATATCTGATATTTTGCTATTCCTTGATCTTTTCCTACAAAGATTTCATTTTCTACCATTTCTGATCATACACAATTTAAGATATGACTATACCTTAATCTTCTTAAAACACTATGTTGCTCTATTGACTTGTCATTTACAGGAAATTAAATAACGATCATTTTATTTGACCATTCCCAATTAGACGGATAATTAATAAGGTCTTCAGGAAACAAATGATTATTAAAGTTTTCAAATTTTTGAGACATTAGTTATTAAAAATGTGATATACACCTAAACCAAATCACCACAGGCAAAAAAAAAAAAAACAGTTACCGAATGCTCAATCATTGTAATTAATATATCTACCAACCCCAACAAGCTCTTGCACCAAAATTAACCCTTTTTGGATTTCAGTTGTAACATAGTCAACATTATCCGATTAGGATTTAATATATCGTGTTCCTTTCAATCAGAATTAATAAAGACATATTTAATAGTGACACATCCAATTTCAATCAAGTCAAATATCAACATAATCATCATTCATTCCTAATTTTTACCCACCTAAATCTGAGTTTCTTAAAAAACATAACAATGTCCCTTTCAGCACCTGTAGTTGAATCAATGATCCAATTTTCACCTCTTCCTCAAGACATTGAAGAACACCATGTTGAGATCAATGATGGTAACATAGTGATGGTGGAGCCATGCGAAGAAGAACATTTGGATTGGGATGGTGCGGTGATTTTTCTACGCTTGATCATGACATCAATGTTGCTCATTGGACTTGCCCTTCACTAAAGGAAATTATACCAACCAACGTTTGATCCCATCCCACCCAAGTTCTTCCTCGACTCATTTGAGGTTCCTCACCTTGAAGTTTCCGAGGGCGAGGTTTCATTCACGTGGCTCATGCTCATGAACGTAACCATTTGGAACGTCATGAACAACTCTGACATCAAACTCATAAATCTGGATGCAAGAATAAGTTACAAGAAAAACGAAACGCTGGCCGTGACCACTCCCATCATGTCACAATATGTGTTATCGAAGGAAGTTTCGTTGTTGGAAAATGGGGCCACAAAAAAGGTGCATTTAAATTTGAGTACGACTGGGTGGGAAGAGAACCAACCCATTGTGGATGACACAGTGGTTCAGGCCATTGATGAAGACATGCAACGAGGAACCACGAGGTTTAGTTTACATATGATTATCGTAGGAGAGGTTTTGTTGGGCGATGGGTGGGTTCAAACTTTTACTATGCATCCAAAATGCACTAATTTAGTGGTAAAGGTTGTACCGGGTAACACCACAACAATCACTCACCATAAGCCTGAAGAATGTGTCGGTTTCGTTCAATGGGGGCATGTAGAAAACATGTTCTGATGTATTCTTGTATTCTTGAGGAAAATAAAATTTCATTTTTGATTGTTTTTCTTTCTCTTTTACGTCTTCTTTTTTCTAAATTCAAAAGTTTTTACTATGTTTTGATGTTCTAACAAGAATATAATAACAAAACTAAATGAATGACTAATATTTAAGGTGAATTATCTGTTAAATAATTTTTACCCACTGGAAATTTAATAAAAGGAATTCAACTATAACAAAATATTGGGTGCAATTGCCCTCGCTATTCTACCTTTTATACTTGTTAGTTAAATATATAATTACATTCTAAGACACCTATTTTTCTAAACAAAGAAACTAATAATTAACACAAAATGTGAGACATCTAAGTCCTGGTGTTGCTAGGAGCTGTGTTTTGACACTTGATTGTCTCATTGTTCAATAACTTCATTGTATCCCCTCAAGCCTTTGAATCCACAAATGTAGTTTTGCGGAATTCTCTTGGAACATGTAGTTTTAAGTGACAGGACGTAAAATAGTTTGATAAAAAATTAGGTTGTGTAGTCAAAACAGAGGTGCTGAAAGTAGAAAAAATCTGGCCTTGGCCCATGCCCAGGCCCAACTTGCTTATATCTTCTTTCTGATGTGAGAAGAGCCATTTTCCCTCTTAGAAAAGTAGAACCCTAGGGTTTCTCTGTTCTCTTCGTCACACACAAAATGGAGCCCTTTCCTTATATTCTCCCTTTTCTACAAAAGGTTCTCTATAGAAGATAAAGACTAACCGGTAGAGCTGTTAAAATGGGTTATAACTCGTGGTTAACTGGCTCACCACATATTTGGATCGAGTTGAGTTGAATTTTTTTTATAAACTGTGTGTTAATTCTTGATCCGGCCCACCAATATCTGGCGAATTCGGGTTAGCTAACCAATCCGTAGATAAACGATCAAACAAGGTTTTTTTTATTGTGTTGAATTTTGTATTTGGGTCAGATTGAGTTGTTTGTAATTTGTTGTTACATAGTAATTTGTATTTTTGTAATTTTGGTTTGTATTTACAATTTAATATCATCTTAGATTGTATTGAAATTTATTTAGATTTTAGTCAGAACTATAATTTTTTTTGTGCGATTGAAGTAAAATCATTGTATTTTCTTTTTTAATTAAGTGAATCCACTTTTTTTACCCACCAACTAGTGATAGTCTGGTTCATTTTTTTTTTCACTTGCTAATAAGTGAGCTAACGAACCTGTGGTGAGCTAGACAGGACCGGCCGGGTGGCCCGTTTTAACAACTCTAGGATTCACATACCCAACCTCTGACCAAGCTCCAACAGTGACATCGACAACGAATGAGAACGAAGGCAGCGAATGAGAACGAAAGTCACATTGACGGTGTGATATATAGTGCTTTCCCTCTTGCACATCTGTCTTCTTTAGCCATGGTTGTCGCATTATCTTTGCTTGTCGTCACACAGTCTCGTGAGATGTCGTCACTACTTCTTCGCTTTCACAGGTTAACCAAATCATAAACCCCTGCAATTACAAAATACTTTCGTTGTGTAGTTTGAGTGGATGCCACAACGCCTGGGTGGACTAAAGATCAATTTTATGAAAACGATTAAGTGATTTGACGGATTAATAAATAATATAAAAAGTTATGATAGATAAAGTTTTAAAATTATTAAAATGTCCTTAATAGAAAAAATATATAAAATAATTTTTAGATTAGTTAAAAATATTAAATTTTAAAAAATATTAATTAATAAATTTTAATAAAATAATTATGAAAATTAAATTACATTAAATTATCATTATTATTAATTAATAATAATATTATTAATTATTATATATATTATTTTTATTATATTTAATTACTATACATATATATTATTTATTATTATTATATACATATTTTATTAATTATTATATTTTATATACATTTACTATTATTAATTATTGTAAATATATATATTATTAATTCCAATTATTATTTTATATATTCTATTTATTATTATTTTATTTTATATATATATATATATATATATCGAAATATTAATAATAAATAAATAAATAATAATAATATTAGTATCACATATGTATTATCATTATTTATTATTTGTTTTAGTTTATATATAAATATATCATTTAGGAGGATATTACTCCAAATTATGCATAACTTCCAATCTTCGCTTATTTTGGTGAGATGTGAAAAGTGATTTATCTCTCAATTTTCTGCATTTTCTCTCGCAAATTTATACATGAGAATACAACTAATCCTTTAATTTATAAAAATCGCAACATGCGAAATAATCGAAAGATCGTTTAAATATTATTTTTTCTGTCGTACTCCGACAAAGATCAGAACGTAATTAAACTTTGATAATTATTTGAATCCCTAGATTTTGGTGCTTGAAGTACTTCCAAAACATTTGTACAACGGTATGTTATTTTCTTTAATTTTTCTATTCTCTGTTTTAAAGTATTCACATGGAATCCCAAGTTTATGGTGCTTGAAGAATTTACAACATTTCTATAAATGTAACAATTTTTTTATTTGGTAATTATTTCTTCATTTGGTGCTCGAAGGAACCTATATATAGAGAGAGAGAGATCTAGTCTACATATTAGTTGTTAGAAAGTTTGTCTGTCAAAGTCGTTGAAAATCCATATGTTGTCATTTTTGTTGCAATTATTTTTTGACTCATATTTTGACTTATTTTTCTGCTGCAATTTTTTCTCCCGTTATACATATATGTTGTCAATACTATTTAACTAATTATTTCATCACATTTAATTTTATTCTTGAATGTGATGCAAGAATATTAAATTGTGAAATTTTGGATTTTTCTTCATCAGAATCTTTGACAATTGATATATGATATCTTGTTCTTCCTTGATCTTTTTCTGCAAAAATTTCATTTTCTAACATATCTGATCATACAAAATTTAAGATATGACTATACCTTAATCTTCCTACAGCACTATGTTGTTCTATTGACTTGTCATTTAACAGGAAATTAAATAACCATCATTTTATTTGACCCTTCCCAATTAGACGGATAATTAATGAGGTCTTCAGGAAACAGATGATTATTAAAGTTTTCAAATTTTTGAGGCATTAGTTATTAAAAATGTGATAATATGCACCTAAAACAAATCACCACAGACAACAAAAAAAAAAAAAAAAAAAAAAACAGTTACCGAATGCTCAATCATTGTAATTAACATATCTACCAGCCCTAATAAGCTCTTGCACCAAAATTAACCCTTTTTGGATTTCAGTTGTAACATAGTCAATATTATCCGATTAGGATTTAATATATTGTGTTCCTTTCAATCAGAATTAATAGTTATATATATTTAATAGCGACACATCCAATTTTAATCAAGTCAAATATCATCGTCATCATCATTCATTCCTAATTTTCACCAACCTAAATCCGAGTTTCTCAAAAACATAACAATGTCCCTTTCAACACCTGCAGTTGAATCAAAGACCCAATTCTCACCTCTGCCTCAAGACATTGAAGAACACCATGTTGAGATCAATGATGGTAACATAGTGAGGGTGGAGCCATGCGAAGAAGAACATTTGGATTGGGATGGTGCGGTGATTTTTCTACGCTTGATCATGACATCAATGTTGCTCATTGGACTTGCCCTTCACCAAAGGAAATTATACCAA
>Ga0214545_1002261_pt1 | contig 37085 bp, 19 predicted proteins | sample CNSS4metaG_FD_160064 | JGI IMG/M metagenome (GOLD analysis project Ga0214545, IMG submission 160064) | Root nodule microbial communities from cowpea collected in UCLA plant growth center, Los Angeles, California, USA - CNSS4 | ecosystem: Host-associated > Plants > Roots > Nodule | place: USA...
CACCACGGAAAAAAAAAAAAAAAAAAAAAGAGAGAGAGAAAGTAAAAGAGAGTGTTGTGTTGTGTTGTGATGCGTTGGAGGATAATAGAATGTAAGAAGACAAGTTGCTTTTATTAAGGTTTCAGGGTCCCTTTTAGACACTTGAAAATAAAAATATTGGTGCGTATGAAAATGAAAGAGAGAGAAAATTGAGAATTGAGAATTGCAGTGTAAACAACTGGAAGAGTGGCCCAGTGGTTGGGGACATTTGTCCTTGCATGCTGCCACTCACCTCCCATTTCTCCTAAACTTCAAATAATCTTTCAAATTAATTAAGCGCCACAACACATGGCATCATTCAAAATCTCTCTTTTTACCCTTTCTTATCTTTTTTCAAATCAAATTTCAAATTTTTCGACTCCTCCACTTCCATTTCACTCACCTAATTCCACTCTTTTTTTTTTGTCCCTACCTTCTTTTGGAAAATTTTGGACTTTCCCAATACTCACTTCAAAATTTAAATTCTTAGGCTTCTGAGTTTTTGACCATTTTTTTTTCAATTTTATTTATTTATTTATTTTATTTTGGTCACCGTTGATGCTGACCTTGAGAGTGTAAATTCGGATAACGATGGGGTCTTTTCCGTAATGTTCCTTTCCTCCACAGTTTTTATATTTTTCAAATTAAATGTTTGCTTCGAAAATGTATCTGTTGTGCAATTCCATGAGAGTAGAGTACCGAGGAGGTTAATTTGTTATAACATAAAGTTTATATGCGAGTTACACATTTCTGTTTAATCTTTACGTCTCCAATACAAAACAAACAAATCCATACTATGTTTTGGAAAGCTTCAAAATCTTATAGCATGACCAGAGATTACGCTAAAAAAAGTGTGAGGATTGTGTTAAATTAAATAAACGGATACTGAATAGTAAAACATTGAGTGTTGTTTCATGAAAGTTATGAGAAAAAAAAGTTACTGAAATTGATGGTTTAGTTGTGGTTACTAATAGATATGACTTGACAAGTTCTTGAAAAGATCGAATGGCAAATACATATATTAGCAAAATATATATTATTGTTCTTTTTCTTTGTATGATTTCAACATTAAAATTAAGTTTAGTAATAACTATTAAGAAATTAAATTTGTTTAGGTTATGAAACGAAACTAAAACAACGGAATATTTTATCAAAAAATAAAGTTGAAAGTGTATTTAAAGGAGTTAGTGAACTTAAATCTATATCTAGTATAAGAAACATTAAATTTACAAAACTAATCAATAAATATATGTTTCCGATGCTAGAGAGGGTGCATAACTCTATCTTGGTTTTTGCATGTTAGGTCATTTTCAAGTTCAAAAATTACAGTTTTAAATGACAACATTTGCCATGAATGAGAAGTTCAAAACTATATTTACCATATGTGGTGTGATTAGCAACTTGAATGTGAAAATAATGCATTTTCTATTTAAATCAATAGTATTGGTATAAGAAGATGGTGCCTGAATTGTATAAAAAGATTAATTAACTTTTAGTTATAAAATATGTGCAAAATCATCATTAATTTATTTAAAAGGTTTAGTTGAAGTGGGGTTTGAAGGTTCCTTCTGATTGGAATAAACTCCAAGCTTAAAAAATTATTAACAAAAAGACTAACTTGTCTATATATGAAATATAAATCAAAACCTTACAAATTGAACCTTTACAAGTATATTCATGAATAATTTTACAAATTGAATCAATGTATTGTTTTAGTGGATAATTTTTGTGATATTTTCCACCGTCATAGTTTCATATTTATAAGGGAAACACATCCACACGGTCACATGTGAAAAAAAACACATCCGAATTTTTGCTTCCGACACAAATAGATTCACAATTAAAACTCTTCCTTCTCTTCGAAGGCACGATTAAATTAGTGGGCCAAAAGAAACTAAACTATGCCATCGTCCTACCCAATTGTTTTCTTCAAATAGTTATTATAAATGTTCGAAAACAATAATACTGTATATGTTTTTTGGTTTATATATTTTAAAAACAAAACAAAGAGAAATAGAAATATCTTGAAATAAATTCAAACCAAACAAAACCAAACAGTCTATTAGTTTGTGCAACCATTTAAAAATAATGTTGAGATAAATAAAATAGATTTTTAATAGGGAACAATGACTCTCCGTTCAAAATAAATGGGTATGAAACCATGTATTATATTTATACTCAGAGCGTGTTTGCTTGGGATTTTTTACCAAAACTAACACTTCTAAAATATATTGAATTGTTTGGAAAAGTTTTTTTCTTTCTTCAAAAATGCATTTTAAATTCTTTAAATAGATACATCCATATAAAGTTATTTGATTTATCTTGCTAAAACAATTGTATGAATCCTCTGGTTTATAAAAATGCCCACTAATTATAGCTTTTTGTTAGGTAAATTACAAATCATAAGAACTAAAACATGTCCAACATTAATTTTTCTCGTATATGTCATTTTCAATCTTATATGTTAATTTACACTATCTCCCTAAACAATTGGAATATGATATCAAAAATTAATATATTCCTGCATTAATAATTGACCGTGATAAAATAAAATCAGGAAAATTTGACTAATTTTAAGGACGATAAAATGGATTGTTCAGCTACAATTTTACCCTGCCGTTCTGCTTTTAACTTGTAAAAAGTGGGTTGAGGTAATTATTCATAATTACCTTAGAATTACACTTAACTATGTTAATACTTCTAATACTTAACTAATTAATTAATCCGTTTAAATTAAATTAATTAAAATAATCATATTTTTACATGATTACTTAATTAAAAACAGTAAGTAAAACATAATTTATAATTTATAGGTATTCATTATTTAAATTATATTATTATTACATCGTTTAGACGATGTAATATAAAACTACCATTCTAAAAACTGTATCCTTTTATTTTTAAATATAATATAAAATTATCATTAAGTTGTATCATTTTATTTACATTTTAATTAAATTTAAATTAGTGAGAGTTAATAACTCTACCTTCTTCCCCAAGTTGATCACTCAAATAGATAGACTCAAATGGATAGAGCAATGTCTCTTGAGAATCCAAGTATAATTTTAGATTTTGCACTAAGTAAAAATAAAAAAAAAGTTGAACTTTGTACAAGGTAAAATACTATAAACTTATTGTTTTAAGGTTATGAGTTGAAAGGTAATGTTAATTATTTTTGTGAGTTGGGTTCATGTATGTTTTGTATTATTTATTCTTTTGATTATCGGCTCATATGAATGCAATATGATTTTTATATTGAAAGTTTTTTTAACAAAGGATTTAGTGAAATGATTTTTATCTTTTCTTTTATAGTGGAAATAATTCGTTGAAAAAAAAATAATTCTAAATAAATTTTATTAAAATTTTTTGTGATATGTAACAAATAATAAACAAATTGATGCATTATGTATAAAATGATTAATATTTAAAATGGTTATTGATGGAAACAAATTTTATAGTCATAGAATATTATTTATTGATTGATAACAAAAGTAATAAAATTGAAATTGAGATAATGTACATAATGTAGTCATGATTCATAAAGAAAAAATTGTAAACACCTTATGAAAGTGAAAAGAAGGGGAAAAGATTTATCTAGTGTATCAAAAGAAAAGTTGTACATTTGTTCATGAATGAAGCTGATACATGAAAAAGTGAAGTTGTTAAAAATGTATATATGACGTATTTCTTAAAAGAAATTATATGTGAAAATTCAAACTAGAGTAGCATAAGTTTTGCAATAAATGTAATTATATTAATTACTCTAATAGTTTGTTTACGTATAAGAATATATAAATGTGAATGTGTTTGGGATACATCAACCTATTTATAAACAAAATACAATGTACAAAAGAAAGTAGTTTAAAGAATTTGCATATTACACATTATAAAAGATAAATGTGTCATTTTATTCAAAATATCCTAATAAAAACTATCTATCAATCTGAAATAACCAAACAAAAAATTAATTTTAGTAAGTCACTAATTTATGAAGTCAAAAAATAAAAAAAAATTATATTATTTTATAAAATTATCTATTTCAGTTCAAATATCACGCTAAATAATTATACTTTAACATTTTTATTTTACTTTTAAATTATCATTCTCATCACCTTCGAATCACTTATTTTATATTTTTATAATAATATAATTATATGAAAGTAATTGAATTAATAAATTAAAAATAAATAAAAATTAGATTAAAATATTATTATTCCGTTAATAAATCTTTGTGATTGGTGGTCTAATGTTGTTATTATGAAGGTTATGTAACGAAAGCGTGATTACTTAAACACAAAGTGGGCTATGCGGCGTGATCTTTGACTGTTGCTTTAATTAGCCCACTCTAGTTACAAGGAAAAGAAGAGACATAATCATTGTCACATTTGACTCATTACAATGCATTATTACTGATTATTACTTACACCTCTTTATTGGTTGCTACTGTCACTGCCAAGTAAGAAGCTGAAACCCTGTTAGATGGTGAAAAAAAAAATCAGAAAAAACATCCTTATCCTGTGCTTTGTTACCACTTCACTGACATGCAAACTTCAATAATAATCACTTTATCTTCTTTGCTTACTCATAACATAAAGGCCCCATGCTACTTACTACGCATGCTCACCTCGTGATTTATGAACATGCTAACCTAATACACGGCACGAATACGCCGCAACCTCCAATAATACCCTCTCTGTCGTTCTCTTTTTCCTCCCACACTCTTTTTTCACTTCGTGGATTAGATTAATCTTCGATCTCGATAATGTCAGAGACCGATTCAATAAAAGAAAACTGATTTCAAGTAACTTCAATATAATGAAAAAAAGGAGAGAATGCTGACCAGTGTCCTAAGAACACCGGTTAAAGAATAATAAATGTCATTTTTATATTGAAAGTTAAAATAATTAAATACAGTAATTAAAATAATATAAATATACATAATAAGTTTTATAAAAATAAAAATACCCTTTTAAATGTGTAGACAATAACTTATTGTTACAAAACAAATTTTTAAAAATTTTAAAGTTTCTACTAAAAAGAAAAAAAAATCAATTAAGTCTTAAATTGACACTTTAATTATTCTTTTTTGTAAAATTTTTAGATGTTTGACAATATTTCTTTTGTTGGTTTTTTTGTTAATTTATACTTTCTTATGTTATTTTTCTTTTAAGTTTTAGATGTTTAACACTATTTTTTTGTTGGTTTTTTGTTAATTTAAATTTTCTTGTATTTAATTTTTATCAACATTAAAATATAGTTATTTTATTATTTAATTAGTTTTTAAATTTTATTTGTGAACATTAAATAAAATATTAAATACACATGTACAATATATATGGGCATTTTTGTCTTTTAAAAAAATAAAGTTGCATTAATAGTTATTAGATCAAGTTTTATTTAATATTACACTTATTTATGTATTTTTGTAGATTCAATGTATATTAATTACCCTTAACCAGTGTCCTTAGGACACTGGTTAGCAAGATCCATAAAAAATAATAAAGGAATGAAAAGTTTATATACTCATTTATTTTGTTAGAAAAAAAATGTTAAGAAATATAAATCATGTACTTTGATTGCGTATTTGTTTTTATTTCAGTTTTCAAAACAAAAAATCTATTGCGAAAAATGAAGTTTGATCAATTTTACAGTAAAATAAATGCATGATTAGTTATGGTAAATTTTGTAATGGATTATGTTCGTTATGAATAGTTTGCAAAAAATTCATATATAGTCCAATAATTCATTATGGATCACATAATAAATCGTTTGGGTACATTGCATACTTACATTCTGGTGTACACAATTAATTATGAATCATACAAAATAATAAAGTAACTTGTGTTAAGAATATATATATATATATATATATATATATATATATATATATATATATATATATATATATATATTAAAATAATATTCATAACAGTAATGTCCGAAGAACAACGGTCAACATTTTGTTTAGTTCAAACTATCTCTTCGGTTTCATCTTTAGATTGGAAAGATACATATTTTAATATAGATAATAATATTTTAATTTATTTTTTAACTTATTTTTAATTTATTATTTGTATCACTTTTAGATTATTTATTTTGATTTTTGTAATAATGTAATGTGATAATCTAAAAATAATTGAAGTGATAGATTAAAAATAAATTTAAAAAAATGAATTAAAATATTATTATTTTTTTAATAGGAGACTCTGACTAAGTTTTCATTTTCTTTCTTAATTACGTTAGATAAATAAGAAAACTAAGTTTTTCTTACTTGTTTTTGGATTTGTTAATATTTATTTTGTAATATTTATTTTGCAATTGAACATAACATTAATTAAAAGATTTTAAGTTGTTATACTATTTTTACAAAAAAAAAATTACGGTACAACAAAAAAACTGTATAGTAAGAACATATTCATTAATGTGATGAATCTCATATCATAATTAATTTATACTAGGTCAATGAAATCTATTTCCACTCTCGCCATCGGTATTTTACTTTACGTGATTGAATTAATATGTAAAGTTAAATTCCATCTAATTTTAAACTTAATACATGATCTTAAGTATCTTAAAATCATAATCCATCTTTTAAAATAACTATGTCTACATTATAATACATATTCACATATGTTTCAACCGATTTATATTCCATTTCACTCGATACACTGTTTACATCATACAATTCAAATTTTGCATCTCATCAAAGCATTATCAATCACATAAAAACTCATTAAATTTGCATATCAAAATTTATCGTTTAAAATCATATATTTCAACATAAAAGTAATTAATAATAAATTTTCTTTCTAAACTTTTTCTCTACACTCTCTAATTTTTTTTATTTTGATTTTTATCCTTTTGAAAATAAAAAATTGTAAGATTGTTCATAGTAAGAATCTCTACATACCTACCAATCAGACTGAAAAACAAAATCATCTTGTAAGAAATGGAATTTTAAAGAACAATTGAATAAAATGACAATTAGACTTAGACAATGAGGAGCTAACAATAATTTTTGCATGTTTGATTATACTATTTTAATTGATTGCTTCATACATTATGTATTGATTGTTGAATTCGTGTATTCCATTATTGATTTGGGGAAAACATTGTTGAATGAGAAAATTGGGGTTTAAAGTTGTTATTTTGATTAATGAGATATGGTTTTGGGGTTAGCATAGTGGAATGGTACTGTTAGCTTCCAATGAGTAATTTTACTAAGTTAGATTTTGTTTGACTTGTATATAGAAGAAAAATCACTCGATTGTGGATATCAACACTACGTGCTTTGCAAAATTTTGTGTTTAATTTATGTAGACTAGTTGGACAATTCAACTGCTTGCTGAGAGAGTGACAAAATTTAATTTGATTGAGAGACGCATGAATGACTTTCTCGCGGGACGAGTTAACCTCTTGTTGGGGAGTGTCAAGTTTTGAGCTTGGCAAAGTGACACAAAAGGCTTCTCTTGTTGTGTGAGCCATTCTCTCACTAAGAGCCATTGTGTTTAATTGTCCATAGTCGTATTGAAAAAGTTGGGATTTTCGTTTTGTTAAATGTTAGATTGAATTGAAATATGGATAACTAGTCTAATAGACGTGACTCTTGACTTTGACCATTGGAATATTTGATTTGAGGTATGTAGATAGATCAATTAGGCACTCATAATTGTTTTAATTTTTTTAGGTTTTTCTTACTTAGTTTCTCAATTGTGAAGACATTAATATTTTCATGTGAAGGCTGGTTGTTAGGTATTTATTTGTGATTCTGATTTGACCTTGGAATAAAAGATAAAATTTGTAATAGTAGGTGCAATTGGGTTTTCATTAATGGAAAAAACGAGTTTGATATGAAATGTAAAACATGTATGTTGTTATATTATGTATGATGGATAAGTGTGACATGAGATGTAAAGTATGTATATTGCTATATTGTGAATGATGTATGAGTGTGATATGAATTGTAAATCATGTACGTTGTTATATTGTGACTAATGGTATGTGATGAGAAACTTGTATCATATTTGTAATTATGTTGTGATGAAAGTTAAATTAATTTATAGGGGAAAAGTAGTTCACTCATGTATCTTGTGATATATTGTATAAAGATTCTATAGGGAATTACCATATGCGAATGAGTATTTTATCTCACTTAAAGGAAGATACTTGAATAGTGCAAGTCAATGGAGGATTTTATAAGAGATTTTGTTTGTGAGACAACTTTTTTCGCTTGATATAGTGAGCTAACCCTTTTAAATAAAATGAACATAATTCCTATTATAAAACTGTATAAAACTTAGATATTACATGCCAAAATCTATCGAGACCTGCATAACAAATGTAGAGTTATTGAGTCTAGTTCAATATACAAATCATGTAGAAGTAAAAATTATATTAATGTGTATTAAATGAATGAAATTGAGTGTTAATGATTTCTATGTTATTTTTTGAGTACTTTATAAGTTTTTTTGTAAAAAAGTGTCTAAATTGTAACTAATTTTAGAGAAAAAAGTAATCTTTATATTGTTTAATTTAGATAGTAATTTATAAAATAAAAATTACTAATTTATAAAATATTTTAGATTATGAATAAAAAGATATAATGTGTTTGTGAATTGATCTCTAATACTTGTTGCCAAATTTTTGACTGTCAAAAAAAATTAATGTCTAAATTGGTGCTGAATTAATTAATGTGTTTAAGAGAGAAGTTTGATATTATACACATTAATAAAGTTTGATATTTTGACTTAAATTATTTTACAAAATCAAACACTTTGATTAAGAGTTTGTTTTTCATTAATATATTATTTTGTCCTGAATGTTTTATTTGGTTTTATGAAGTGTTAAAACGGCTTCTTGATCACTTAAATGAAGTGTTAGTGTCATTAATATATTACATTAATTAGGTAAACTTAATACCACCTAACAAAAGGTGAAAAAATCTGATATGAACAAAAATAGGTTTATATTTTTCGATGAGATACGTTATTGTTTGAATGATATGATAGTGTTGAGCAGAATAAAATTATATGTTGAATGTTTGATTAGAGATGTGCAAAAAAGAATGTTTAAATGAGATGTCACAGTGATGAGATTAAAGAGGTGACAGTTACGTGTTATGGTTTTAAAAATAAAAAAGAATTAAATAGAAAAGAAAGGTGTGGTACCTGCATTCATTGCAGCTAATTTCTGCGTAGTCACAGAAATCCCGTGAATCAAGCTATTGCTGACGTGGACAAGTCGTACGTTACGTGGGCATCGATGCATCTTCCTCGGATTTCAACCCAACCTTCATTTTCCTTTATTCCATTTCCCGCCCAATTTCATCACATTATTTTATTATTATACATATATATTAAATAACTTCTTTATTTACTCTATTTCTCGACTCAATGTAAAATCAGCATACTTAAAAAAGTGTCATTTGAAATAAATTTAATAATCACATTTTAAATCTATTCAAAATTACGTTTATATCCAAACATATTTTTTAATATATTTTTTTTCCGTATTTTAGTGTATTCTTTTACGTTTTCACTTCATTTATAATACATATAAGTAACATTTTTTTGCTAGATTCAATTTAAACGCAGTTTCATTTATCTTTTTTCACCTCAATTCATAACGATCAATTTAAACTTTCAAATCTTAAGAACTATTTGTTGTGTACATTATTTCCGTTAGAGGCATGTTTAGCTCACAGCTATATATAAGTAGGTTAAAAAAAGTACACATCAAATATTTTGTGAAAGTTAAAAATAACAAACATGATGGATTCTAATTGCACAAGGAATTATCTAAGATAGGCCATCGTTGTTTATTTACTAATATTTCTTTGCTTTTCTAACTTTTTCTGATTTCTTAATTCATATTAAACGAGTTTTTAAATGTTAGTATTCTTATAATTAAAAAAGTCACGTCTAATAAATTAGATATAAAGAACACTGATCACGTATAATATAAAATTATGTTGTTGTATGTGAAATAAAAAATTTAGAATTTAGAATTATAACATTATTTTATAATAAGTTGTAATTTAAATGCATGAGATATAACATTGCAAATGAGTTATACAATCTTTGTTTGCATGCATACCGTTTACACAATAAAAGATTAACAAAAAAAATTAACTCCTTGGGATAAAAACAAGGCATATATGATATTTTTTTCTTTGTTTGTGTAACTTTCTATGTCGATCTTCTCTTTTTAACGAAACGACTCTTTTATTTGCCTATAAGAGAACATTATTAGAATCAAACATAACATAAATTGTAAAATATATAAGAGAATAATTAATATTTGTCGTGAATATTAAGTTACTTTGCTTAAGATTATATAGTCCGAAAGGTAAGTCGGATTAAGTTGACCAGTCATTTACAAAAATTAGTGAGCTAAAATTTATTAAGTCTAATTTGTGATATTATTGTGTTGGCATAATACATTCTATAGAAGTAGCAATATGAGAGGGTATTATAGTTATAAATCTTGTGTAGTTAGACGCAAAACTGATCCATGAAAATAACAGTTTACGTTTTATCGATTATGTAATGATATGAATATATGATTAAGGTGAATTTAGATTTTTGTATGACATTATTTATAATAAATACAAATAACTACTTTGATGTAAAAGAATTATATTAATTTTTTCTATTATAATATGTTTAATACAAATATTCTAAAAGTGTTCAATGTGATTATTTATTGTTTTTCATTGGGATGTGATTGATGATTTTCCATTTTGATGGAAAGTAATTTAGTAATAATTTATTATAAGTGTGTTATATTGATAATGTTTTCTATCATGTTAAATGATATTACTTTTTTAATTTGTTCATCTATATATTTATGTTTATTAAACTATTATGATGATTTTAACATGACATTGTCAGTAATAATGGAGAAATAATGGACAAATACGCAATAACAATTACATATTTTAATTCTACTACATTTATTATTTATATATATAACCTATTTTGAATTGAGTGAACTAATATTAAAGAAGAAAGATATTTATTTGGGGAGAGAATTGGCGCCAAAATAGATTTGGTTGGTTGCATGAAAAGAAGAGAATGCAGTGTTCTGCTGGGGAATTGCTTCACTTTCACTTTCACAATAAAAAAAATAAAAAAAATATCCGCTGCTGTTGCTGCTGCTTCCATAAAAAGCCTGACCACACTACAATACACCAACACGCCTTCCATTTTCCTCTTTTTACATTTCGTTTTCTTCATCACCACACTTTCAAACATTTTTAATACATATTTTATTATTATCTTAAAGTTATAATATTGAGATAAATATAAATACATGTTTTTTTTTTAATTGCGGAAGGTTTAGGCCAATTCTATTTTTCTTTGACCTTTCTTTGATTAATATTTATCCCATATTTAGACCCAAATGTGGCCTTAGAAAAATGTCGCACTATCTAACCAAAACTTTTACAATTGATGTAAGCGTTGTTCATCCATTTTATATTCTTGAAATCAACTAGAATATCACCAATAAAAAAAGATAACAGATGATAAAAATAAAACTCAAGAACTTAATTCACCAAGTTCATAAAAGTTTCTAAAAGATATAGATCTTTGATACATTTAAAGAGCCTTTTCGATTTCCAACACTACAATTATATTATAATGGTGTCCAAAATTCACACTCCCCGATAGATTAACGCACTCTTTTGACTTCTAATTAGGATGTTGAAAACTGAAAATCGACAAGAGCTGATTTTTTTATATATAACTTTGTTTAAATTGATCGATTCGATTCCGCTTTCTATGCACACATTCTTTCAATAACTTCTTTAATTGTTTTAAATTCATGCACAGAATAATTTTAATTCATAAGAACTTATTCATTTGATTTTTTTTTCTCTAAAATCCTTGACAAAAAATTTCTTACAAATATGTCCTAACTTTAACTTAAAAATAGCAAGTGAGCAACCTGTATTCTATTGTATGTGGTTTAATATTCCTAGAATATGTTGTGTCACCGGTGTATTCATGACTTAAGAAGGAACCTCTTAATCATATAATTTCTATTATTTATAGTTTTTAATATTTGGTAAACATTTTTTATAAAGGAATCGTCACCACTTCATTAAAACCTTTTTAATTTGATAATTTTAGTGGCAACAACTAATTAAAATCTTATGTTAAAGAGAAGTGCAACTGCGAAAACGAAAGCAAATTAACAGTACAAAAATGGACAATGACTTCCATATTTTTAACTCTTATATTTTATTTCCTAACGTGATTTAATGTGAGTTATTGATCAATGTACTATTATATTTATTTTTTAAGGAATTAATGATTTACACTAACTCATAACAATAATTAAAGGATCAGAATCAAAAAATGAGAATCATATTATCATTTTTTAAAAGATTATATATATATATATATATATATATATATATATATATATATATATATATATATATATATATTCTAAGATTGATTAAACAAAATATAGGCATCACAAGAGCTTGTAAAAATGATATTTGTAATCATAGTACCAAATTTGTTGTGCATCTTGCAGACTTAATGCAAAAACTGTTATATATTTATAGTAATATTGCAAAAATAATAGTATTACAGTTCTTGCAAAGTTAGCAAGTCTCTCTCCTTTTTAGGATGGTATATGCCGTTTTAGCGAGATCTCCTCTACAAGTTGATTCCACATCCATATTTATGGGATATTATTTTTCATACTAGACTTCAATTACAGAGTATGGATTTTTTAAAATCCATTTATCACCTATAAATAGGAGCTTAAATCCTCTTCTAAAAGATAACATTTCTCGTCTCTCCTTTTCTTATTTTCTTCCTTTTCTTTCTTCTCTTATATCCTGGGTTACTTATTCTTTAAAAGAATTAATCGTGCTAATTTTTATATTCTTAAGATATATCTGAGATGATCTTATTGTATCTTGGAAGGTTTCCGCGTACACTATGGATAAATATTTAAGGGAAGTGTTTTTACACTTAGAAAATTTTTTTATTTTATGTTTTTATCCATTATTATGCAACTTTGCTAACAAAAACACGACCCTGGACTTAACTTGCTTAAGCTACTCGAACCACAACCAAAAGAATTTGATGATTAGGTGCTATATATTAGCTGCACAATATGCTACAACTAGCTACTGCTGCTTATGCAGCATGCTAGAGAAGAATGGCTTGTCACTGCAAAAGGACAATTTGACTTTGTTCATGCACTAATAACAAACCAAATCCCAAAATATATTTTGCTACATCTTCAACAGGACCGTCTAAGTTAAGTTTATTTAATCATTCATAAAGAACATTATATTTAGAAAATTTTCTGATTTTATTTTTATAATACCCAGTTAAATATTGAATATGCCTCTCTCTCTCTCTCTCTCTCTCTATATATATATATATATATGTATAGTTATTATCCTCTGAAAACTTTGTAATGGAACTCAGGAAGTTAGGTATCCAGTGGATATCATGACAAGTACCAAACACAGTGATATTGGGTCAACCTCAAATCTATTTAATTTTCTTCATATATTCTGATATATCAGTTTTCCTAATACCTCTAAGTTGGCACTTGCAAAATTTCCACACTGTAGGTCCAACCTTCACATGCCTAAACCTGACATGCACGACCATTCTATCCTCTCCCCAACCAAAGATATATCATAATAAGAAAAATTTTCTTTCATTTTAAACAAAAGGTGCAACAAGTTCACAACATTCATCTGTTGAAAAGGTGTTTAGCAGAAACAAACTCTTCTAATTAATACTAATGTATAGTGTAGATAAAAAGTTCATTAACAGTAGAAGTCGTTTTCTATAAGGTGTTTTGTATTGTTTCAAAGTTCTTCATGGAAACAGGAAAATCTGAGATCTTCATAAATTCAAAATAGGTCATGCATAGTTGCACACAGTAGTTTTTTTTCTCGGTAGGATCAGATACATGGGATGCCATTATTTTGGGATTAGGTTAGACTTTGGACTATATAGAGTATAGTAGTATAGTAGTAGTATAGTATCCTAATCAACAAGAGCTCACGTGACTAGAAAAGCAATCACGTGATCCATATATTCCAAATTGAAATTTTAAAGTCATTGGTCAAACCTAAGGTAAAATGCAGAAGTGGCTGCAGCCGGAAAGCATTTTCTTATAGTGGAAATGATCTAATTAAACGTTGTTTCCACACACACACAATAATGGGATGACGTTGGTCGTTGAATAATACTTTATTCATGTTGATAAAAGTTAATTTCTTGATTATGGTGTGGTCAAACACATAAAACGACTTATCTTGCCACTGTTAACCAGATTTAAGTCCAAATTAAAAAGGGTAGTAGAACCAGGTCGTTATCCATTGTGCCAAGATTAAGAATACGACACAGAGATTCAACGATCCACCTAAAAATATATGCGTTGAAATTGGCTTTTTTGGAGGATGTACTACTCCATGTTCTCACAATCCTGCCAAACACATTTGAGCTTATAGCATAGTGCTGGACTAGGAAAAAAACAGTACAAAGTCACAGGCAAAAAAACAAACACACAGAGAAGCAGTTATGACTTAATAATATCAGCAATTTGGATCTTCTAGATTGTTATTATTGTTGTTATTATCATTCTTTTTCATTGAATTTGGACCACTACGCTACACAAAGGGCACATAGTTTAGTAGCTTATTCGCGTTGTGAATATAAACAAATGGGTAAACAGTTTGCTGCAAAAGGACAATGATTCGTATTACGATGATAAGAGGTGTCATCGGTTCAAGCTTTATGCAACATGGGTTACCGTGGCTTCACTTTATTACTTAATCTATGAAAACGTCGTCTTCAGTGTGCTACAGTTATGGGCTAATGGGCAGCACCTACCACTGTCGATGATGGTGCACTTTAAGGAGCCACTCTACTTCATTATTGTGCCTTCTACACATTCAATTCTGTATTGCGCTTATATCTAACTTCAACCATCAAAACATGATAATTGATTAATGGGCTAGTCTACGCTGAAACTTCATTTATAAATTGATAACCTTGATGCTCTCTTTCATACAGTTAGTTTAGTACTTTACGTTGTTATGTTCTTTATTCTTGTGCTTTCCATCGTAAGGTATAATAGATGTGATTTCTGTTCAACTGCTTTCACTTTTCATCCTGTAGCAGAGTAAAGAAATGAGTAAAGTCATCATCAAGTTCAACATGTCATGGCCACTAACCACCAAAATTCAATTCATTGTCATAACAAAAAGTGAATAAAGAGTATAACACTGTTAAAAATAGAAAAACACATCATGAAAATTTAGAGAAACCACTTATCACAAAGGGGATATGGCTGTAATTGGACCAACAATCGGGAAGTAGTTTCAAGAGTGTGAAGACATAACTCTAGCACACAACCTGCAAACGTCAAATTTTTTTAAGCAAAGTGATGAAAAGTATTAATATACATCGAAATTAGGAACATTGACCTTTGGAGAGATGATAAGATCCCAATAGAGGCTCGACTCCTCCTCAGGGTTAAAATCGAATCCTTTATTGTCCATAAAAAAACATTTACTACTTGCAAAAGATTCTCCGACCCTCAAATATTATTGTATTTCATAAGAATTTTATGATCCAAATAGGTATATGAGAATGTTATTGTACTCCATGAAAAAATACAACGTATATTTATAGGTTTTTTGGGTCCTATAAAATCTCTTATAAAATAAAAGACAATAAAAACTTACCACAAACATGATAATTAGAACAACAATAACATTAATACACACTTACGGCTAATAATGGTAATTGGATCTTGTTGCGCCGAATAGGTATACAAGTTCTCCCAAGACCAAAAGTTTGATTGGTAGGTAGAATGAACTAGTTACAACTATACTTAACCCTTTAACAAAGTTGTAGCCGACTTTATTTAACCAAATTAACCATATATTATGTTGTTATATTGTGTGAAAGGATATTTAGGATGTAATCAAACTAATTTTTTTTTTTGAATTCTGGTACTCAGAGGTTGAAGTTTCCTTTGTCATGGAGTCAACCGGTTAAGTTCATGTCGGTGGAAGAGAATTTGTTGAGTAATTATGATAATGTGATTGTACTTCCTAAAGAAATACTACATATATATTTGAGAGTCTATGAAACCTATGAAATTTGTTGTAAAATAAAAGATAATAAAAACTTATCACATATATGATAATAAGATTAATCGTATACTTTTATTGATATATGATATGAAAGGATATTTAAAACATAATCAAATTATTGAGATTTGATCATATAATTTTTTTTAATATATGGTAACTACACTAACAAACTGTAAATTTGACTTAGTCCCTTCTGACCAATAACACTAGATGAACCTTGTTGAACTATGCTCTTTAGACATGTAGAATATTTCTTTTTTTCTTTCTTTCACACAAAGTGATGGAAAAAGAAATAATGAGATTTTGGTAATTACAAGAAATTACTGATGGAGGAAGATTTCTGAGTGTTGTGCGGGGAAGAGATGACTTGTGGTAGAACTCTGGTTTAGAAGATTCCTGGGGTACAGAGCATGGAGAAATTGGCATCCTAGACTAGAGCAAAATTTGAAGCCTCGGTTAATATAAAAAAATCCAGATTCCTAGTAATGAGTAATGACAACAATTGTTTCAAAGAATTGCACTGTAGTCAACGGTGAAAGGTCTTGGAACTAGGAGTGTCCCCACCTTTTGTTCATCAGTACATATACATATTTTATATTAAAAAAAATTACTAAAATGCTTTTCTTTTTCCTTTATTAATTTGAAAATTTTAGTTAGATTTATATTTTTTATTTAGCACAATTAAGTTTTTATGAATCTAACATTAAAAATCAGGAACACACGTATTTTAATTTTATTTATATATAAATATTAAAAAAAATGTTATTTTATATATATTTTTTATCTGTTAATTTTTATTATTTATAGAGTTTTCCCACTTGATCGTTAAATTAATTAAAAGTACATATAATATTTATTTAGAATTTATCTTGCAAAATTACTCTCTAGCTATGGTCCAGTATTTTGGACCGTATACGCGTAGATAATGGATCACTCTATTCACTTTGGGCTGTTGCTTCCTACACCTCCATCAAATTTCTCCCTCACCTGATCAAAAGATTTTGGATGGGGTGGGGATGATTGTTTTCCGGAAAAAAATTTTCGGAATTGTTTATTATATTTCAGAAAATAAATTTCGAAAATAATAGGGTGCCGAAAGAAATTTAATAGGATGTAGGAAACAGTACTTTGGGATGAAAAAAATAAATTAACTACAACTTTATAAACTAGGTTTAAATCACTATTTCAAAGATAACGGACTTCTGTGTTCTTTGAAATGCATTTATATTCTTTTATTACATCATATATATTTCAGTAAAATTTGTGTCTCAATAATAACTGTCAGCTTAAGAAAACACGAGATTACCAATATTCTTTAGGTTAAATTTTGTTTAAAATAACAAAATCATAAGTGAGTATTGGTTATAAGTTGCAAATAAAAATTAAATTGAACTATTTAACCGATCATTTCTAACCTGTTTTTATAGCAAATATCAGGAGCTAACTGCTTGCAATTGTTGTTGGTTTTATTCCTTCTTTTTTTACTTAAGTTTTTACATTTTGACCATTAAAAATACAAACGAATTCAATAAATGCAAGTCGATTTTTGACATACATTAAAATGAAAAAAATGGCAATCAACAACTGTCATTGTAGTGTCTTAATATATTGTCGATTAAATAACAAGCAAAAAAATGTATACTTCATCAAGTACTTGGTCAACCATTGAAATTTTATGTTTATTCTTGATATTGTGACCGATGATAAGTAGTTTGCTGATAATAATAAATTTTTTGATTATTTTTTCTCAATCTTTTGATGAAATGAAAAATATGAAGAAGTTGTCTCCTAAATTTTGAAAAGAACAACTGGTCACTCACTAAGGCACAAATGCTTGAACCCAGAGAAGAACGTGCATTATCAATATAAACCTAATCGTGTTTCTTCTCTTTTGAGGTCATTTCCCACCATTTTTGAGTAGGTAAATTGTCCATTCTGAACGCAAACTTATAAGTATGTATATACCATCTCATAAAATAAGAGAGCATTGAAACATACACACATGGTTTTTCTGCTTTCTTCCTTGGTGAGAGGAAGGTTTAAGGCCTCCAAGATTTGCATTGTATTTATGGTATCTTGTTCTTACTTGTGTAATAATGATTGTCCACCGTTTAATTCTTCCTCTACTTGTTCAATTTCAATTTTGCATCAATTTTTCACATGTTACTGTTGTTTCATTTGATTTGTCCACCCAAGTCCTTCATGAATTCGTGATTTAATTAGAATTTATCCCATAATCTACTAGGTTTTTGGTTATGAAATCATTCCAATAACTTAGTGTGTCCAAAAGACCAAAAAACACCAAAGTTTCAGTGTTAAACCTGGTTAATTAGAAGTGATTCTGAGTTAAAACCTCAAGTTCACGAGTTCGTGATCTTTTGTCATTGTGATTTTTCTTTCAACATTTAATTTTGTTTTCTTTGAGTTGCGTTTACCTAAGTTTAGTTAATTGAATGGCCCTGAATACATTTCAGTCTTTAATTTTGCGTTTTGAATGAAATCCAAAAATCCAATGCTTAGGTAGTTATTTATGGTTTTCTCGTTATTTTGAGTAAACCTAGGTTCATAAATTTTGATTTCACATTTTGTTGTTCATTTGAGTTCGTTTTTGGTTCCTAATCATTTTGTGTTAGATTTTGTAGTTTCTAGCTTTAAGGCATGCATTACATAGTAGTTTTAGTATTTTAGTGTTTCTAGTTAGTTAAATTCCCCCAACAGAAATTGTTACAAGCATTTGCATTTACATATTATCATTAGTACGAATTGATACTAAGGTTTACCCTATATTGCATTCTTAGAATGATAAAGGGAATATATCTTTTGTTCTTTTCTTATCTTTTCAACAGTTTAGATATAAGATTTAAAGCCTTTGTAGCTATAAATAGAAAAGGAAAATAAGCCATAAATTTAAGCACTTGAATTTTCTCGTTTAAAATCATACCAGTTAATTCATTTTTTGTCTTTTGTTTAGAAACAACTTTACACGTGTGCTACACATTGACACTTGTGTGCAATATTTCATTTCTTCATATTCTACAATACAATGTAGAATGTAGATATTGTATATGCAACATGTTCATCTCAAACAATTTATTTTTTTAATTATGAATTTAGTAAAATTATTGACTAAAAGAATTATAGAAACATAAATTATCAAAATTATTATTATGATATATTAACTAATCAATCACCATAATTACCACCAGGTCCTCCAAATTGGAGAGCACATCCAAAGGTTTGATGAAGGTTGCCGTAATAGTTGAGACCAAAACATTTAGGTTTGTCAATGTATTTTTCTATTTGATATTTTTCAGGTCCATAATTTCTTCTTGAAGTATTTTGAATAAAGATCAACTCAAAGAAACTTGCATGAAAAAAATGTCCATCAGGAAAATGTCCGGATCCCATTGGAGGACTATTGTAACCACGGGGTGTTAATGTCCTACCTCCCAATCCTACTTTATTTGCTGAACCCAAATTGGAGAACAATTTTGCTGGATAATATCCGATATAAATCCCATTTGCACCTATCCACCAGTTTTTGGTCGATGGATCCTGAAAATGTAAGTACACAAATTTGTGTCAAGAATAATTCTCCACCTCCATCTATAATGAAATGTTACTTGAAAGTTTATACAAAAAACATCACCTGACTAATAGAAATATCAAAATTAAAAATTGGTCCACCATAGGATGATATATTTGGTTCACGTGAACCAAGATATGATCTTCTATGAGTTTGAATGAAACCTGGACATCGTATGTTGAAGCATCCCGTCCTATGATAATTATCCGACTGCATATTTTTTAACATCACATTTAACGTTTTCAAAAGTGAAGGATTTATTTTTCTTTTTCTTTTTCATTTTTATACAAATGTTGTTAACATAAAGTAAAAATGAATTATGTGAAATTGGGAACATTTGACTTTCAAATAAGTAAGTTTATTATGTAGTCCATGTCTACAATATATATAAAAAAGAAAGTTACCGTCCATGATGAGTACACGTGAGTATCATGGTCACCGTACAATTCCGGAGACACCTAAACCAAAGCTTGATATTAGATAAATATTTTTTCTGTATTATTACACTAATAAAGATTACATAATATTTTTGTAAACAAAAATATAATTTCATAAATTAAAACTCACATGCCATCCAAAACTAATTTTGTTATTAGTATTTATTGGTCCATTTTGAACCCATATATGAGAAAGGGACATTTGACCCTTAGTGACGTATGGATTATAAATACTATTAGTTCCTGAAACGCTGAAATATGGACCAAATTTTGATGAGACAGCTACCTCTGCAAACTACAAAGTTCAATAGGTTTAAGTAGATGTTAAACATGACGTAATTTATAGAAATAAATCTTGAAATTTTGGGATTCAGTTGAAGGAGACAACATACATGAACACCAGGATTATCTCGGACGAAAATACTAATATTTAATAAATTTTTTTCTCGAACGAGATCTTCTTTTGTTGTTCTAAGAATAGGAACAGTTCCTGTAGGACAATGGTGTTTATCAAGTTGAAATTTGGGTCCAGACCATTTTTTCACACTTGTTTTTCCAATTGGTCTTTTAAAGTTGGGTTTTTTCTGCAATTAAACAACAAAAATAGAGATTGAAATTACAAGTGCATTGAAAGAAATATTGATAATTTCCATATTTAAAACTAATTAAGAAAATTTATATATACCTGGAGTTTATGATTTCTAAGCAAAGGATGATCAAAGGCAGGTTGTTTATTAATATCAATACAATCAACAATGCCTCCGTGCTTTGTCTATAAATTCCAGAATACGATTCGGATAAAAAAAATAAATTATTAGTCAATAGAATGAATTGATGCAAAGGAAAATGTAAGTTAATTTATTAGAATACTATAAAAATACATGAATAGTTTTGACAGAAGGTTTGTTAATGAGCTTTAGTTGTCGCTCTAGCTCCAAATCTTCTTTGAATGTATTTTCAATAGCATGAACTACAGGACTAGCATTCATGGTCACCAAACACAAAACAAAGATCAATGTATTAATCATCTCTTCACGATTCTGTCAATTTTTTTGCTAATAGTTTGCTTACACTCATGTATTTGAAGTTGCATAAAGATGATACAGAGCAGTGCATTTGTTGTTATGAATAAATATATTAAATGTAAAGATGAACATTTAATAATATTAATTGGTATATTTATTATATTATTTAAGGGTAGGAAATAACGTATGAAATATTAAATTTTTATAGAAATAACAGTCATATCATCTTCTTAAAAAATATAAATGACTGAATCTCAATAGAAAAATATAAAAATTTTGAATATTCAACATAAAAAACTTTAATAAGAATTTAATTAAAAATATACAAATTTATTCTAAATTATAAATTTAGAATTATAAAAATAATTTAAATCTAAACAAATTTCAGTAGAAAAAAAAATTATGCACTTCTTTGTCAAAATTATCTAGTCGGTAGTTAATAGGCTTTTAGTTTATTGATTTCAAACTGATAAACTTTATTATGTTAAAGATACTCACTTTAGGCCTCTAGATAAAGAAGGCATCTACTTTTTATTTACCACTAATATTTTTTTATTCAATTAATTATAAAATTAGATTTAAGAAAAAATGCTTCAATTTTTTTTACTAATATATTTTTATTATATTAATTATAAAATTATGTTTAAAACAAAAAAGTCTAAAAAAATTTATTATTAATATAGTTCTACTAAATTAAATATTAGTGTATGTATAAGAATAAAATTTAATTAAATTATTATTAGTGCTTTTTAGTTTTTATTAGTATTAAAAATGATAATTAATAATTTAAAACCTTTATTTAGTATATTATAGTTTTATGGTTAAAATATCTTTTTTGTCTAAATTTTTGTCAAGTTTTGTTGCATCAGTCCTAATTTTGTTGTTATGCTCAAATAGGTCTATATTTTCATCAATTTTGTTTAATTTGGTTTGTTTTTGCTAACACCGTTTAAATCATTGATGATAATGAATAATGATTGCATGTGTCACTTCGTGTTTATTTATTTATTTATTTTTATAATTTTTAATAAATTTTTTTAGTTTTTTATTTTCATTCTTTTTAATATCTACGTGTCAATCTAACGTGTTAGGTCAGAGTCAATGTTTTATATTCAATTTAGTCCTTATATTTGTTATTTTTGTTCAATTTAGTAACAATTTTGACCCTCTCAAAATTTGCATCAAATTTAATTTTTATATGAAAATTATAATAATGTGAATTTTAATATATTTAATAAAAATGTGAATTTCAATATAAAAATTAAATTTGTTCGCAATTTGGAGAAGGACAAAATTAGTTCATGTTAAAAAAATTGGGACTAAATTGAACAAAAATAACACATATAAATACCAAATTGAATATAAAACATTGACTTTGACATGTGATACGCGGCTGAGTTGACTCGTGGACATTTAAAAAAGATATAAAAATTAAAAAAATAAAATAAACTACGAAGTGACACGTGACCGTCACTGTTTATGGATGTTAATGATTTAAACGATGTTAGCAAAAAAGAACCAAATTGAATAAAATTAACGAATATTGAGACCTATTTGAGCACAAAAACAAAATTAGGATTGATTTGACAAAACTTGACGAAAATTGAGACTAAATTTTATTATGAAAAAGAGAATGATTAGTTATCTTTATTATCTTATAATCAGTTTAGACTCTATTTTCTTCTTTTATCTTTATTATCTCTATATGACTTCTCTTGCCTCTTCTTCCTTTCTCTTCTTCTATTTTTGAATCTCATATTGTCTTGCTTGTTACATTTCTTGACTCTCATATTATTCGTGTGTACCAATTTTTTTATCCTCATTTATGGTTAGTATGTTTTTTCTTTCTATTTGTATTGTTGTTGTTTTTATTCTGTTTTGGATTTGTATTAAAATTAGAAATACGTTTCTTTTGTCCAGTTCTGTCTTTCGGTACTTTTTGATTTACGAGTTTCGAAAATATTAATTAGATTAAGAGTTGGTCTTTTGGTAGATAATTGTTAGGTTTATAGAGGAGGAGGTTTCATTGGGGAGATACAACACACTTGGATTCTTAACAATCTTCCTCTCAAGTGTGAGTGCCTTCAACCACATTGGTACACTCCCCCTCCAGCGGAAGCATCCTCAACCACGAGTACACCTTCTCGTACCGCCGTTCATATTTAATGGGACACGCTTACCTGAAACCCTTGTTAGGAAGACTTTCGATACAAGGACCTGAGTCCAACCACATAAGGGATTTACACTACTCTTAACCCAAAATCTTACAGCAATGAGTTTATGAGCCTTGATCCTTATATGATCCCTAACTTTCTCATTTTTACTCAATGTGGAACTTAGACTCACACTTGAATTCCTAACAATAATAAATTAATTAGAGTATAATTCAAAATAGGGTTTTTTGTAGAAAAAAGACTTATTATCGAGTTGAGAAAAACTTAAGTTTCGTGAAAAACGTATTAGTTGCAAAAAGAAACAATTTGATGAAAACATTGAGAATGAAATTGTAAAATCTCTTCAAAAATGATTTAGAATTGATTACCTTTTGTAAATTGTAGATAAAAAAATTACCACACCTCAAAGTAGATTTGAACAATTTCAAACATATGAAGATATTTATGTTTTTTTTTATTTAGAGTTAAAAAATTAAATTTACTAGTGTACATTTTTGAAATAAAAATGCTTAAACCTTGAAAAGTCTTCAAAACATGATAATTTGTTGGATATTGATGGATTTGATTTATTTTCAGAGTTAAATATCTTAAGAGAAATTATAGGTTTGAAAAATGATTAACCAGTTGATATTCTTAATTATATAAAAGGAATAGATTCTTTTCCAAATGCACATATAGCTTATAGAATAATGTTAACAATTCCGATGACAGGAGATTCTCAAAGCTAAAAATAATAAAAACTTAGTTAAGATCAACAATGTCTCAAAAAAGATTAAATGGATTAGCCTTATTAGCTATTGAAAAAAAAATGTTAAACGGAATTAATTATGACAATTTAATAATAATTTTTCATAAAAAAAGTTCGAAAAATAAATTTTAAATGAAAGACCTCATTTTCTAACTTTGCTTTAGGCTTCCCAAACTCTTGAGTCGCTCCTGTAGGAGACCTAAAAATTGACCTCCAAGAGATATACAAATCACTGAACCTCGATGCCTAGGCTTGTACATACGACAATCATGTCAAGCGCATGGTGATGAGCTAACTTTATTGTACATCCTTAGACTAACACCTCAACCTCTAAAAGACCTACAGATCGACTTCTTTGATACATACAAATTAATAAGGAAAACATATGTAGAAGAAAAATTATTATATCTATTATTGCTCAAAGGTCCATATGGAATAATTATTCAAAAATTTGTTTAACAAAAGATAAAGGGATTATATCTTTTGTTCTTTTCTTATCTTTTCAAAGCTTTAGATATAAGATTTAAAGCCTTTGTAGCTATAAATAGAAAAGGAAGATAAGCCATAAATTTAAGCACTTGAATTCTCTCGTTTAAAATCATACCATTTAATTCATTTTTTGTTCTTTTGTTTAGAAACAACTTTACACCGTGTGCTACGCATTGACACTTGTGTGCAATATTTCATTTCTTCATATTCTACAATGTAGATATTGTATATGCAACCTGTTCATCTCAAACAATTTGTTTTTTTAATTATGAATTTAGTAAAATTAATGACTAAAAGAATGGTAGAAATATAAATTATCAAAATTATTATTATTATTATTATTATGATATATTAATTAATCAATTGCCACAATTACCACCAGGTCCTCCAAATTGGAGAGCATATCCATAAATTTTATAAAGATTGCTGTAATAGTTGAGACCAAAACATTTAGGTTTGTCGATGTAATTTTCTATTTGATATTTTTCAGGTCCATAATTTCTTCTTGAAGCATTTTGAATAAAGATCAACTTAAAGTAACTTGCATGAAAAAAATTTTTATCAGGAAAATGTCCAGATTCCATCGGAGGACTATGAGAACCACGAGGAGTGAATGTCCTACCGCCCAATCCTACTTTATTTGCTGAACCCAAATTGGAGAACAATTTTGCTGGATAATATCCGATATAAATCCCACCAGCAACTATCCACCAGTTTTTGGTTGATGGATCCTGAAAATGTAAGTACACAAATTTGTGTCAAGAATAATTCTCCACTTCTATCTATAATAAAATATTACATGAAAATTTATACCAACAACATCACCTGACTAATAGAAATATCAAAACTAAAAAATGGTCCACCATAGGATGATATATATCGTAGACGTGAACCAAGATATGATCCTTTATGAATTTGAACAAAACCTGGACATCGTATGTTGAAACACCCCGTCTTATGATAATTATCTGACTGCATATTTTTTAACATCACATTAACATTTTCAAAAGTGAAGGATTCGTATTTTTTTCTTTTTCATTTTTATACAAATGCTTTCTATGTTAACATAAAGTAAAAATGAATTATGTGAAATTGAGAAAATTTGATTTTCATATAAATAAGTTTATTATGTATAGTCCATGTCTACAAGTAAATATATATATATATATATATATATATATATATATATATATATATATATATATATATATATATATATAAAGGAAAGTTACTGTCCATGATAAGTACATGTGAGTATAATGGTCACCATACAATTCCGGAGACACCTATACCAAAAGTTGATATTAGATAAATAATTTTTTTGTATCATTACATTAATAAAGATTACATAACTTTTTCCATACTTTTATAAATAAAAATATAATTTCATGAATTAAAACTCACATGCCATCCGACACTAATTTTATTATTAGTATTTATAGGTCCATTTTGAAGCCAATAAGAGTAGAGGTCCACCTTGATGACATTTTAAAAAAATTTAAAATGTGCATCCACAAATATTCTTTTTCACCAATGTTTGTTCTTTAGTGAAAAATACGTTACTGTTTAATATGAAAAAACAAAAATGGTAATCGTTAAGAAGAAATGAGAGTGATTTCCGTTTGTCCATTCACTCACATTTCTTTCGTTAAATCATTTCCCATTTTACCAAATTCTTTGTTCTTTGCATTCTTTATTGTTTGCTTCACATTTAAGGAAAGTGTGATATTATGGGTTTGGTTTTTTCGACATGCAACTCTGATTTTTGGATTCTTTCTTGAACAATAATATTTAAACTATTAAATTTTAACAATTTTTTTTTTATAATATGAGGTTTCATCTTTTAAGTGATTTTGAAATATTGAGAATGAAAAAATAAAAAACTAGTGAACCATTTAAAAAATGCTACTAAAGTTGTAAAAGAAAGTTGTCAAACTTTAGTAATCAAAAAATTATTTTCCTTCTTTCTTTGTTCCATATGCAACTCCGCTTCTCTCCATGCATCAAGCTTCAACGTTACCATTTATTAGACCAATCCAGACTCAGTACCTTCTATTGAGTAATATGCGTTTTCACCTTCAACCTCCATTACTCTCTATATAAACAAGAGCAAACCATTATTTCTTCCTGCAAAATCTATCTTCCCCTCCACCATTCAGCCCCATCATTCATCAATTCACCAACATTTACACAACAAAGCAAAATCATTCACATTAACAAGCAAGAGACAGAAAAGCAGGTAACTGTTAATGTATCCCTACTTGCTTATGATCGAAGCGCTCAGTTTGTCACCTTCGCCTAGCGTTTTCCAAGTGTTTGATGTGGAATGAAACTTCTTTTCTGTTTTTGTAGTTAGCTGCTTCCCCTTCTGTTATCGGTAGCCTTCTACGTGTGTATATATATATATATATATATATATATATATATAACTTTCTTTCATTTCCTTTCTCTCCTTTTCTTTTTGCCTTCGTTCTGGTTTCTCTGGCTCTTCATACATTAGATACTGTAAAGTTCAATAGTAACAAAGGAGAGGAATTTTGGTTTTGCTGGAGCAGCGCAACAGTAGCGATTCTAAATCGGAAGCTACAAAGTGTGGGAGAAAGATGGTCGAGGAGTACAATGATTTCACGTACGAACCCGATACCACCACCAAAGGAAAACTTCTTCTAGGTTTTAATTTTTTGGTGGTTGTCATCATTCTTGTCATATATTTTTGCATCGCAATATGTAAGAGAAGACAGCAATCTATTGCTGTAGTTCCACTACAAGAACATACTTAAAGATCGTAATACCATACATTATAATGCATAATATAATATATATATATATATATATATATATATATATATATATATATATATTTACTTGTAGACATGGACTATACATAATAAACTTATTTATATGAAAATCAAATTTTCTCAATTTCACATAATTCAATTGTCGTGATTTATAAGTGACATACTTGTCTAAAAGTCAACATATTTGTTCATTGAATAAAACTTTTAGATATCACTAAAATGTAATTTGGCCAATAATCTTATGATCTCCAAGGTCTAAACTTGTCAAGTTTCCAAATTAATAAGTTAAGTAAATAAAATTATCACCTAGCCCCTATTATTAAAAAAACAAACTCAGATTATGATCTCCTACGTCTAAACTTGTCGAGTTTCCAAATTAATAAGCTAAATAAATAAAATTATCACTTAGCTGTTAGTAATTTTGGGTCATGCATATATATGATACACAGAGTCATAACATACTTTTTCTGTTCCTTTCCCTCTATTCCCATCAAGAGAGAAAACCAAAGGGAAATCAAGGTGCTCTACAGGAGGAAGATCACTGCGCATATATGAGTGCTCTAATATTATCGTTATGGCCAATTCAGGTACGCTTCCGTTTACTATTTACAACATGATTATCAGTATGGGTATGAGATATTGTTTATGAGTTTATGATTGATTATTAGAATCAATATTATGATTTATATTATGTTTATGTACATGAATGTGCGTTTATGTGCGTAAAAGTGTGATTATGTGCATGAAGATGTCAGAATTAATAGGATTATATTCTGCGTTTATGCTTACATTAGCCCCTATTATTAAAAAAACAAAAATCAGAATATGATCTCTTACATCTAAACTCGTTGGGTTTCCAAATTAATAAGTTAATAAATAAAATTATCACCTAGTCCCTATTATTAAAAAAAAAACAAAAACAAAATCACGTCGTTGAGTTTCCAAATTAATAAGCTAAGAGTCGTATGATATTGATCTATGTTATTAAAATTTTAATTATATTCCAAATAAACTCATAATAAAAAGTTATTATAGCTTATCAAATATAGGACTTCTAAGTTATTAAATAACAATTAATTTAGAAATTAAACTTAGTCATTATATTAAGTAAATTAAATATATTTAATTAATTAAAAATTATTATTGTGTGTAGTTAATAATAGAGACTAATCTTCATTGAATATCGATATTCGAAAATATCTTTCATTAGAAGCTAACATTCGAAAGCAATTTTAGGAATAAGATCTATTTTATTTTGTTTAAATGGTGAAAGAGTATTTTTAGAATTTGAAATTGTTAACTCACAATGATTTGAAATAGAAGGCACTATTGTTCTAGATATATCCTATTCCATAATGAAAAGGAGCAAAGTTTATAGGCTTAACTCTTACAACTGATAAACGAAAAAATAGGAACTGCAATAGCACTAAAACAGAAATCCGTAAATATACGTAAATGTGCATAAACGTGCATAACAAAAAACAATTATAATTTATTTTAAATAGTAAATAATAATTACCGAATTAGAAAGCCCAGTCAACATTTCCTTCCTTAAAAAAATATTTATGCCACGTGTCAGGTTTGTAGTGTGCCATGTGTCAATCTAATATGGTGACACGTGTCAAATTATTGTATGAATCTCAATTTGGTCCTCATTTTTATTACTTTGATTTGATTTCAGTCCCAAATTTTTTTAAAAAATTTTAAATTCATGTGCTCCAAATTTAGAACAAATTTAATTTTTTTATAATTACTTATTTTTTATTTTTTTAAAGTAGCTTTTGTTTTAAATTTATATATCTTATAATTTTTAATATATATTTTAAAAATAAAATAAAATCATAATTAATATATATATATATTCTTGTTTTTATATAATGTATTAAAAAATAAATAAAATTAAAATCATTTTATTGGTCTTGGCTTCATTGGTCTCGACTTCACCCCACTCCCAAGTTGCATCCTCTTAGAAATTTAACATCTTTACTCACATAAATCTTCTTATTAAGAGGATCATAAAGTTTGTAGGCCTTAGATTCCTCACTCACACCTAACAACACACATTTAACACTCTTGTCATCAAGCTTGTTTCTTTTTTGGTCAGGTACGTGAATAAATCCAATGCAGCCAAAGGTTCTGAAATAAGAAACAAATGGCTTCATTCCACTCCATACCTCCTCAGGTGTGATGTTTTTTACTACAAGGGTTGGGCTTCTATTCAAAAAATGGACTACCTAATTTACAGCTTCTGGCCAAGAAATTCTTGTAACTTCTTTTAGTCAAGACACTTCTAACCATTTTGATTATGGTTTGATTCTTCCTCTTAGCTACACCATTTTTGTTGTGATGTATATGAGGCAGTAAGTTGTCTTTGAATCCCCTGCTCATTACAAAATTCAACAAACTCCTTGGAGGTGTATTCTCCTCCTCTGTTAGTACACAAAATTTGGATAGAGACACTAGCTTGCTTTTCAACCAATGATTTAAAATTTTTTAAATACATCAAATGCTCCACTTTTCTCAACAAGAAAATACACAGAAACTTTTCTACTCAAATCATCAATGAAAGTGAGTATGTACCTTTTATTTCCATTAGATGTAGGATTGATAGGCCCACAAATATCAGAATGAATTAACTACAATAATTGAGATGCACGCCACCTACTTTGTCGTGGAAAAGAGTCTCTTTGATGCTTTCCTTTGAGACAGTGTTCACAAAGTTGAGTTGGGGACTTAAAGCCAGGCAACCCTTTCACCATATCAAGGTCCAATAATGTTTGTAAACCACTATAGCTCAAATGCCCATAGCGAGAGTACCAAACTTGAGTTGTAGACATTGAACTTGCTTCGAAACAATTATGGGAGACTCCGGATTTGAATGTTTAATCCTTTCTCCAAAATTTGACCCACACTGAATAAATTATTTTTCAAATCAGGAACAAAGAAGACATCAGTAACCACATGCATGACTTAATTAATTAGGAGTTTAACAGTACCTTTCCCAGCCACATTTAGGGTATAATTATTTCCCAATTCTACTTCATCAGAAAATGCGAAATCAATAGAAGAAAATCAATCCTTTCTATCTGTCATGTGGTTGTTGCAACTTAACTCAATGAACCACATTTCTTGTGCACTTGGCCTTCCGTCTGTCGAAAGTTATGCCGTTAGTAACACTGCTTCTTCACTGCCTTCAATATAATTTGCTCTGTTGTATTGTGGTTTCTTTGGGCATTCACTTTGGAAATGCCCATACTCATGACATTAATAACATTCTATTGTTGTTCTGTTTATAGGTTGTCTACCTCCTCTTCCTCTCCCTCTTCCTCGTGCAGCTTCACCTCGTAAAGCACTTCTTCCTCGACGACGCCCAACATTTTCTTCATTTTGTGCAACCTTCAAGACTTGTTCTTCGTGAGAATTGTGCCCATTCATTCGCTGCTCATGTACTAAAAGACTGCTTTGTAGCTCGTCTATAGTCATGGAACCCAAATCACGAGACTCCTTAATGGAGCACACTACATAGTCGTACCTCAAAGTCATTGAATGAAGGGTTTTTTCAATAACGTTGAGGTCAGACATCGTTTCACCATGCATTCACATCTTATTTGCAATTATTAGGGTTCGAGCAAAATAGTCATTGATTGATTCACCATTCTTCATTTGTAGAATCTCTCATTCTCGTCGTAGGGTTTGTAGTTGAGCGCATTTTACCATTGTCGTACCTTTGAACTTTTGTTTCAACAAGTCCCAAATATCCTTTGAGGTCTCCTTTTTCAAAATTGTTTCAAGCATAGTTCGATCAATAGCTTGAAATAAATAGTTTTTCACCTTTAAATCTTTCAACTTCAACTCCTCTAGATTCTTCTTCTCAGTATCATCATCAGTGGGTTGAGGAATCCCTGGATCTATGAGATTCCAATACTCTTTAGATCTTAGAAAGTTCTCCATGACCATTGCCTAGTGTCATAGTGATCATTCAATTTTGGAATGGTAAGCTGCACGAAGTTGCTATATGCATTTGCCATTGAAGTTTGATGCTTCTTTGTATTGATTTCAACCAACTTTGATACCACTTGTTAACTCACAGAAATGATTTGAAATAGAGGGCACTACTGCTCTGTATATATCTTATTCCATAATAAAAATGAGCCAAGTTTATAGGCTAAGCTCTTACAACTGATAAACGAAAAAATATGAACAGCAATAACACTAAAACAGAAATCCCTAAATGTACGTAAGTGTGCGTAAATGTGCATAACAGAAAACAATTACAATTAATTTAAAATAGTAAATAATAATTGCTTTATTAGAAAACCCAATCAATAGAAAAATGTTTAAAGATGCAGAAGAAATTTCAAAGGTATTGGACTATAATAATACTTTGCATCCACATGTTTTACTACACACCACCCACTTCTTTTATTCGTTTGTTGGGCTTGATTTTGTTTTTCTCGTTATGCATACATATTAAACTGCACACACCACACATTTTCTATTTGTTTGTTTTGCTTTAAGCTTGTTCGGAAATGATATTTGAACAAAATTTTTTGACAAGATTTTGACAAATTTGACGTGGCACCAGACGTTTAAAATTTTTATTGCAAAAAAGTTTTACTAAGTGAAGGGTTACACGTGCAACATTGGTTTGTTTGGAACTGAAAGGGAGAAGTGAATTGGAGAGAGAAAGGGAGAACGGGCGAAAGAGAGAACTGAAAGAGAGAGAGAGAGAGGCAAGTACGTTCCGGCACAGTGTCGCTAGAGTACCAGGAAACACAGAAAGAGCGAAAGACAGTAAACCCCTGGAGCATTGGGGGCAGAAAGTGAAAGAGTGCGAAACACCGAAATATAGAGAGAGTTTAAAGTAGTGGTGGAGACAGAGACGGAGAGAAAAGAAGTGCTACAAAGGAAGAAATATGCAATCTATAAAAATAAAGTTTCACGTAACTTCCCACATATATTTAAGTTACTCCCCACTTTGTTTTGAGTTGGGTTTTTTGGGTATTGTCAAGTTAGACAAAGCACTCGCTTTAGTGTATGTACATTGGATGATGGAGAATACTTTATAAGTCAGTGAATGAAAGATGAATGATGCAAATACGATATATAAATCAACTTTACTAAAATCTGCAATCTATAAAAATAAAGTTTCACGTAACTTCCCACATAAATTTAAGTTACTCCCCAATTTGTTTTGAGTTGGGTTTTTTGGGTATTGTCAAGTTAGACAAAGCACTCGCTTTAGTGCATGCACATTGGATGATGGAGAAGAGTTTGTTAGTCCGTGAATGAAAGATGAATGATCCAGATATGATATATAAATCACCTTTACTGATTTGTGCAATGTATACAAATAAAGTTACACGTAACTCCCCACATATGTATACCTTACTCCCCAGTTTGGTTTAAGTTGTGTTTTTTGGGTATTGTCAAGTTAGACAAAGCACCCGCTTCAGTGTATGCACATTGGATGATGAAGAATACTTTGTAAGTCAGTGAATGAAAGATGAATGATCCAAATACGATATATAAATCACCTTTACTGATTTCTGCAATGTATATAAATAAAGTTTCACGTAACTCCCCACATACGTATACCTTACTCCCCAGTTTGGTTTGAGTTGTGTTTTTTGGGTATTGTCAAGTTAGACAAAGCACCCGTTTCAGTGTATGCAGATTGGATGATGGAGAATACTTTGTAAGTCAATGAATGATCCAAATACGATATATAAATCAACTTTACTAAAATCTGCAATCTATAAAAATAAAGTTTCACGTAACTCCCCACATAAGTATACTTTACTCCCCACTTTGGTTTGAGTTGTGTTTTTTTTACTATTGTGCAGTTAGACAAACTACCATTTTTAGTTCATGGAGATTGGATGATGGAAATTAGTTTGTTAGTGAGTGAATGAATGATGTGATCGAAATAGGATATTTAAATACAATTTATTAAAATCTGCAACTTATTATCATAAAGTGTGATGTGGCAGAGTCCATTAATTTAGTCTAATTTCATGAAGTGGGATGTACAAATTTCCTTGTTTGAACATTTTTGTTAACATTGAAATTTGATATGCTGTTGTTACCTTTGCATAATTTTATTTATGCAAATGAATTTATATTTCGGGTTATCAATAAAAGTTTATTTCAATGTTGTCTAAGTACTTAGTCGAAACTGAATTTTATGCACTTTGTCATTTATGTCGGCACTATACGAAAATTAAGTGGGGAGTGTAGCAATATTTTGTGCTCATCAGGATAAGTTGTTGAATGATCTTTATTGACGGGTGTCATTGGCCATTAACTTGGATATAAGTTAAATATGTTGGTATTGCACTTCGACTATGAAATGAATTAATTACATGTACACATGACCCGCAAAAGACACCATTTTTTGTAAATGGGGACTACAACACGTTTTAATAGGGACTTGGGACTTATGATGAGTACTGTGTTTATAACATTTACTATTCGCTTTTGGTGGCAATGCACAGTATTTTTCACATGGGGAGTCTACCACGAATAATTGGGAACTTACGTCAAAACTTATTTTCAAACGTTGCAGTTTTCAATACAGTTAATTTAAATTTCATATTTGGATCATTCATCATTAGGTGGTAGTCTAACCTCACAATGGCCAAAATAAACAACTGTAAGAAAAGTGGGAAGTTACTCATAGGTATGTGGGGAGTTACGTCGGACTTTATGATTATTGGTTGTAGATTTTAATAAACTTTATTTAAATTTCCTATTTCGATCATTCATCATTCATTCACTTCCTCACAAAGTCATTTCCATCATTAAAAATACATGCACTGAAGTGGCTGGTTTGTCTAACTGCACGATAGGCTAAAAACGCAACTCAAACAAAAGTGGAGAGTAAGTCATACGTATGTGGGGAGTTATGTCAAAATTTATTTTCAAACGTTGCAGTTTTCAATATAGTTAATTTAAATTTCGTATTTCGATCATTCGTCATTCATTCACTCACAGACAAATTCCTTTCCATTATCCAATCTCCATTGAATGAATTGGGTGGTAGTCTAACCTCACAATAGTCAAAATAAACAATTGTAAGAAAAGTGGGGAGGTACTCATAGGTATGTGGGGAGTTAAGTTGGACTTTATGATTATTGGTTGCAGATTTTAATAAACTTTATTTAAATTTCATATTTGGATCATTCGTCATTCATTCACTCACAGACAAATTCCTTTCCATTATCCAACCTCTATTGAATGAATTGGGTGGTTGTCTAAGATCCCAATACCCAAAATAAATAGCTGTAAGAAAAGTGGGGAGTTACTCATAGGTATGTGGGAGTTATGTCGGACTTTATGATTACAATGCAACTCTGCTTTGGACAAAATCCTTGCCGTTGACGACGGAAGGTGGCCGCAGTCTCCGCAAACCCAATCCCAATTCTGAATGCAACAGTTTGGATGAATGATAGTGTATGGAAATAGTGTAAGTGACCTTCGGTGTTGACGGCGGAATGCTTGCCGGCGACAACTTCGGGTCGGTGGGTCTCTGAATCCGGTTACTCTGACGACTGACACTTACTTTCTCTCTCTCTTTCACTTATCTGTTTCTCCCTTTCTCCCTTTCTCTCTCTAATTAACTTTTCCCTTTCAGTTTCCAAAAAAACCACCCCGCAAGTGTATGCCTTACCTCATTAAACCATTGTGTAATAAAAAATTTAAAAGTTCGGTGCCACGTAAGATTTGTTAAAATCTTATCCAAAAATTTTGTTCAAATATCATCTCCTTCTTGCATATGCATGATTCATTGCACACACCTTTATATTTGTTAATTTTGGTTTTATCCTTCTTTTAATAAATAACATTTGTTTCTTAAAAATAACAAAAATTTCAAAATTTTAAAAATGAAAATGAATGCAAATAGTTTTGAAAATAAAGACTTTATCTTTTTACCTTGAATAAACATGACGTTGTTTTGAATTTGTCTAATTCTAAATAATGACAAAGGTGTAGTATAAAATATTTACACGTATCTCTGAATTTTGTTTATTCTTGATTCTTATATCGAAATAGAGTTTATGTGATCTCTGAATTTTGTTTATTATTGAATTGAATCATATATCGAAATAGAGTTTATGTACTTTTAGCAATTTTATTTTCATTTAGAAAATCAAAATCAAAATCAAATACATTTATTATTACTCGTTAATTTTTCATATGAATAGTTGCACCACTAAAAGAAAATACGAAGAGTAGTTGCTGGTTTAGGTAATTAGGGTTGATAAATGAACTTGGGTTTTGTTAAAATTTGCTTCCATCTTCATAGAAAATATTTAGATTGACTTAGTATAAATATAGCTATAAATAATACATATATAAAATTCGATTCTTTACATTAGTTATAGGACGAGATAAGTATGTGTTTATCTTTCTTGTTCTTATTTCCATTATTATCTTAATAAGTATCAATTTAAACTATTAAATAATTTTAATTTATTACATAATTAAAACATGTTCGAAAGTTTATTTGTACTTTTAAATTTCATAACTAACTTTTGATATGATTATTTTTATTTTTATTTTTATAATTATTTGTCCTTCATTTGATATTTTGTTCTTATTTCCATTATTATCTTAATAAAGTATCAATTTAAATTATTAAATAATTTTAATTTATTACATAATTAAAACATGTTCGAAAGTTTATTTGTACTTTTAAATTTCATAACTAACTTTTGATATGATTATTTTTATTTTATTTTTTTATAATTATTTGTCCTTCATTTGATATTCTTGTTTGTTACACACACACACACACACACACATATATATATATATATATATATATATATATATATATATATATATATATATATATATATATATATATTATGTTTATGTTGGTGAAAAAAAAGCTCCGTATAGCATATTTGGATTGAATGTTTTTTAAAAAATAATTTAATTAAAAAAGAAAAAAAACATTTTTATTATTTAAAACATATCAATTAATATATAAAAAATTAATTAATAAATTCAGTATAGAAAAAATATATATTTTGCATTATTACTAAATGAAATACAGCTCTTACATCTTATAAAATCTTTAAAAGGTAAACATTTTTTTTTTGTATATTTGAAAAAGAAAACTTTTGAAGTTTAAACAAACAAATACACAGTTTGATGGATAAAAATAACAAAAGATTGTTAATACCATTCAAATGTGTTGGTCGTAATTAGAGTGTATTATATTTATATATATATATATATATATATATATATATATATATATATTATGTTATAAGAAGAAATGTTTAAATAATAATATATAAAGTAAAACATAAAAGGTTATAGAGAAAGGTTCTTTTCAAATTTAAGAACTATATTTTGTTTTTTATTAATGTATCATGGACACTTTTATAAGTTTTGTTTTTTTTTTCTTTGTCTCTTCAAAATACATGTTCACCAAAATAAATATTTTGTAAATAATTAGTGCTTCCAAATACATGTTTAAATTCGGTTTATTTAAACATGTTCGAAAGTAGTTATGTTATAAAAATATTTTTATATAAATTAACGTTATTCTAGAAGATACTTGGAACATCAACAGATAATAATAATAATAATAATAATAATAATAATAATAATAATAATAATAATAATAATAATAATAATAATAAT
>Ga0214545_1002263_pt1 | contig 37078 bp, 15 predicted proteins | sample CNSS4metaG_FD_160064 | JGI IMG/M metagenome (GOLD analysis project Ga0214545, IMG submission 160064) | Root nodule microbial communities from cowpea collected in UCLA plant growth center, Los Angeles, California, USA - CNSS4 | ecosystem: Host-associated > Plants > Roots > Nodule | place: USA...
TTTTACTTTTTTAATAACCGCTTTTTGAATTAAAATAATCATTTTATCGATTTTCTTTATTAATTAATCGTTTTCTAAAATTAATCATTTTATCATTTGAATATTTATTAAAATTTAACCAATTTTTAGATTAAAATAATAATAATAATAATAATATATTTTTAAATTTTTTATTATTAAAAAAAATAACACACATATACGTAATATACGAGTTTTTACTTGATTTTGCATCATAATGAATTCTTTCGTGATTGGTTTTGTCTCATTTATACAAAAAATATATTTAGATATTCAAAACCTAAATAGTTATTTATGTATACACATTAACAAAAAAGTTACTGAATTTTATTCTATATATAATTCATTGTAAATTATACATGATTGATTAACTATATTATACAAAACAGTATTTTTATTTTTATATTTATAAAAATAGTTATTTAAAATATACAAAATTCAAAATATTGTCTTCGCCTTTTGTAGTAGGATAGGAAGACTTTAAATTTTTATTATTGTGCAAAGACAAATCGGTAACTATTTATACAATGAAAAACATGTTTAATTAAGTTATAACTACGTTATAAATTTTAATAATTTTAACTAAGTTTTTATTAATATTTTGTTTATTGAGCATTTTAAAATTTAAAAAATCTTAATTTCTTATTTAACTTTTTGTCAATTAAGAGATTATTATTTTGTTTTATGATGTTGTTTAATTGTTTCTATATGATTGTCCTTGTTACCACCGTTGATATAAGTGATGGTCACAATCTCTTATTATCAATATGTTTTTAATGAAAATAATAAAAGTTATTTTTTAATTTTTACTAAAATATCATTTCTAATAATCACTTGAACTTGTTAAGATGGTCTGCATTAACACAAATAAGACAAAATAGAACGTTGTTTCTAACACAAGTTAGGGTTGCAGCCTGTTTGATGTTTTGACCTATATTGAGGACGTGGGTTTTTATAACTAAAAATTAAGTTGACCCATGAGGACAATTTTTGTAGTTATGGTATATGTAATAAATTGGTGTAAATGGATTGGTGATTACTTCCACCAGCAAACAATATAGATAAGAGATCTTTTAAATTTGCGATTAGATTTTAAAATTAAAAAAAGAATATATTACTCTATCTCTATTCTTACGTGAAAGAAAGTTCATTTTGAACACCTCCATGTAAGAAATATAAGAAATGTTGATGTTTGTCTCTTGTAAACACCAAGTGGCCAATAATGATGTATTATGCAGTATATGGAGGTAAGATTAAAGTTACATACATAATATAAATATTTCGGTTACAAGGTTTGATATTCACTTAACAATTTTGTCCAATCTTTAATTCTTTCTTTTATTATCCGTTCGGTTCTTTTATCGTATATCTAGTGGTCCTCGCATGTACATGCTACACATCGCATGTACATGCTACACAGACTTTGATACTTAAATAAGTAATGATTTAATCAACAATAACAATTAATATTATAATAAATGTGAGAAAAATGTTTCAACAACCACATTTTTATCCCCTTTTTATTTATAGTTTTCTTCATAGCCTTTGATTATAGCTGATTTAATCAATGCTCAATTAGTTTTATAACCTGATTACTAGATTATTGACATGTTTAGCATAATTACAGGAGTACTTATTTATTTTTGTCACCATTCGGTGTTACATAACATACAAAATCTTGCTGTATAAAAATTCACGATCTCCAAGTGATTGCTACATCGTCTAGTTTGGGCTTACAGTGGGGCGTGGGCCCGAATAAATTACCAACGTTGATACAATGTTTACTTGTATTGTCTCTTAATGTAGTTTGACGTTTGTAATAAAGAATAAACTAACCACTATCGTAATTGTCAGATCCCTTTCCCATTTATAGTTACTTTTTCCACAATCTTGATTTCACATCACCTGACAAATTTGGCATCTTAATTTACTTCCACTTTTTGATGTTTTGGTACACGTTTATCAATTTCTCAGTTTCATTCCAAACAAATACGTAGTTACATGCTTGAATTGTTTTTTTTTTCCTCCATTTTCAGAAACGCTTGGGGTTGCAATTGAAATCTTATGAGCAATCCTTGTTCTTATCGTGGCCACAACAGTCATGGTAAGAGGGATTCAATTCAATTCGTGCTTATTCAAAATTCATAATTTCGGGCGTTGTCAATTTTTGATTCCCAATTGAAAATGATTGTTGTCATTTGTTATTATGTGTGGAAAGGTTTATCACTCTAGTTTTGTGAATGAGGATGGGGTGAGTAGAGCTTGTGGGTGTCCTCTTCTTCCTCTCAAGAGCCACATCAAGGGACCTGCTCCTGTTTCGGGTCAAGGTTTTTCTATTGTTTTTTTGTTCTGTTCTGTTTTTTGTGGTTTCTGAATATGGGATATGCTTTGACTGTGATGTGTGGTACAGATACAGTTGATATCGTGGATGAAGCCATCACCTTCTTTCGAGCCAATGTGTTCTTCAGAAACTTTGACATCAAGAGCCCTGCTGATAAGCTTCTCATATACTTGACCTCTTACATCAACATCGCTCTCAAGAGGCTTGAAGGTTGCAGAACCTTGGCTGAAGGAACCAAGGCAATCATCAACTTGGGTCTCGAAAAGGTTCCTGTCCCTGGAGAGTCTGGCTTTCCATTTCCGGGCCTTTTCCCCCTTCCTCAATCACAGGACGAAGCAGGTGAATCCTGTGATTACTATTCCTTCACCTTGATGTTCTTATAAATAAACGCATAAGCTTAGCTTAATCATAACATTTAATTAGTGTCCGACTCCGAGGTGTTAAGGATTCAAAAGTGGAAAGTTTTTATTGATTCCTTCGCCATTGCACTCAGGACAATAGTCAGTAAAACTGTATTTGAGTTTTTCCTTAATCATTGTATTTTTCAGTCAATTGCTTACCCAAAATTTGACACCATTTTCGCATTTGCTGGCTAAGTTCACTTTAAACTCGCATGAACAAATGAGTGTGTGTATATGTCTCAATGTGGGGGTGGCATTGTTTTAAAGACAAGAAATTGTATCAAAGCTTAATCTTTATGAATTTTAGTGCACAAGGAAAGTGTAGTCTTTGGCAAATAATGAACTATTCGAGTATCTTCTTTCATTCGTTATAAGTCTTCTGAAAGTAGGGATGCATGTATAGCTCTAGCCATGAAGCCAGATAGGTATATCTAATATAACTGCTAGAATACAAACATGGATTGGAGTGATACCAAATGTCCTCAGTGATCTGAAGAGATGACTTAAGTTTGGAAAACTGTCATTCAGAGAGGTTCATTTTAAACAACTAACTTCACTAGCTATTAAGTTACTTTATATGGCTGCTGTAATCCAAATTTTGTAGTGTTGTTCAGGTTCGTTGCTGCTCAGATTCCAACTAAATGAAAGAGGAAGTATAGGAATACTTTATAAAATAGACTGTAGGTACTTCCTTGATGTGTAAAAAAATAGTTGGAATGGAAACTTCAGTTCTATTACTTTCTGCATCTATGAGGAAATTTCAGCTTGTATTTATACCAATATATGTAGGTTTTTTATTTCCTTGTATTGTTGAGCCTTTTTGAAGAGTCAAGTCAAGCGACTTTTACATATTTTTTCAAATAACTGATAATCTGTCATTGTCCCAACAGTGTGTTGAAGCTCGTTTAATATGAACGTAATCTATGTTTCTCAGTGCAATTGCCATTGCTTTACATGATTGATCGTCAGAACACTGTTCACATGTTGAGAATTTAAGATTGCTCATACTAGCTTAGATTGAACTTTTATAAATTGTTGTTGTTTACTCTACCTGATGCAGTTGCAATTTACTCAACCTTTTTACAGACCACACACGTGTGTGTGTATGTATTTATTTAGATTCATATTTCTGTATTTTAAGCTTTGTGATCTCAACAAATGCAGAATTGTTCAAAAATTATTTGAAGCAGATAAGGGAAGAAACAAGTGGGAGGATATTAAGCGTTGCGTACAGACCAAATGGCACTCCAAATAAATGGTGGTTGGCATTTGCAAAGAGGAAATTTATGAATATAATCATTCCTTGAACTGTTGGCGGTCATGCAATTCTTAAACCATAGGTTGTGCTGTGAAAAATGCACTTAAAAAATACAGTTGATCTGATAATAAAAAAATATAGTGATTATTGAAAGGCGTGTCGTTAGTTGTCTGGTTTGAAACTTCCATCTTTATTTGATTATATTCAAACTACTGTTTTCTTGGTAGCACCCATTTTCACAGTTTTTTTAGTGGTGGCATCTTCTTTGCCCCTCATATAATGAAGTCAATAATCATAATCGGGGTTATGTCCCCAACCTTGTCTGTGCAAGTGGTGATCACTATGTTAGTTGTATTGTCTATTAAGTATTGCAAAACTGCATCAGTCACACCTCAGCTTCACATTATCAGTATAATGAGTCTGCATTATGATAGCTGAAGATTTTATTTCTGTTTTTTTTTTTTTTTTTCAGATATGTACTAAATATATTTCAGAGTATCTGTTTCTGGATCTTGTTCTTTTTTTCTTATTCTTTCCAATGATAATGCTAGGTATTTCTGTCTATTTAAGAAATTCTGGAAAAGATGTTCTTCTATAATCATTTTATATATAATTTATAAGGATAAAAAGTAGATACTTTTTCATCTGAAACCATTCCATTATCAAATGTGAAGTAAAAGTGGTCTATTCTTTCCTAAGCCTTAACTTTTTTATACCCTATGTTCTTAACCCGTCATAAAAATAAAACTAAGCATTACCGTTTAGAAAACAGGGATTTTCTATCATTTACAAATTTGCATGCTCTGAAATAACATCCAACCTAAAAGTACTCTCCAGATCTGATTTTTGAAGTCAAGACGAGGAATTAACAACGAATACTATAAATAGTTCCCTTGCCAAAAGAAAAAGAAAAAATTGTCACATGAGTACAACTTGTGTGACAAGGTTGACAGAGTGATAAAAGTTGGAAGGAAACCAGAGAGATTCTGAATTCAATTTTTTTCACTTGAAAGATATAGGATTGATTTAAAAGATTTGAAAATAAATATGAGAAATTGTGAGTTTAATTCCTCTACTTAAAAAGATACTAATTAACATTTTTTAAATAAAAATAAAAAAAAAAAAAAAACTTGATCGTGAGAAAATGATGTTCCATCAATGTCAAATAAAAGAAAGAAGGAAGTTCAAGAACAAGAAATTTATTTATTTATTTTTATCTGTATGCCTCCTTTGATTTTAATATTATCATATATTGTTATGTGGTTTATGCTTTGTGAATATGCAAATCTTGAGTGCCCTTGCTTTACTCCAATTATTATGGCTCCTTGTTTCGTAGTTTTCAGATAAAACGGAAATTAGAAAAAAAAACTTAATAAAAATAATAGTAGTAACATTTTTTTTACTTGAAAAAATGATTATATGAATGTAGTTGGTAAATTGAATAAATTACCTATTAGTTTGAGTAATTTGTAATTATTTTGATAATTATGAAAATGTTTAATATCTTATTTTAGAAGTTTTTCGTTTATAAAATTACAAATTACTTTATCATTTTGTCTTGTTTATATCATTTAAGTAGAAACTTTCTTAATTGTCTTATTATTAATAACATAAACACATGTATTATCGTACTTGTATGTAATATTATTAAGTTAATATATAAAATAATTTATATTTATTAAAAACAAAATAAAATGAGTGAAAAAAAATAATGGTTGATGTATGAGAAAAAAGAAAGGAGATTGATAGTTTTACATAAAACATGTAAAAGTAATCATTAATTTTTTAAATTTTATCAAATAATTATATTGTAAAGAGTAAAATTGAAATTATGAAATGTGGTCAGAAAAGAAAGAAAAGAGGGTAGATACATTAAGTTTTTTTTTTCTATTTTTAATTTTTTTACATATTATTACTTATTTTTAATTTTATATAGATAAAAAATTCCAAAAGAAGAAATTAATTAATGCTCATTAAATAAACTATATTAACAAAATTACTGTCCAAATAAAAAAAATATATAATCTTTTAATAAAAGAAATGTACAAAAAATTAATTATTTTAAAAAATATAAAATAATTTCATAATACTTATTTTCTATTTTTTTTCACATAATAACATGATGTAATTATATATGTTTATATTGTGTCATCAAGTACTTTAATAAAATACTTTTAATAAACTAATGTATTGACTCCAAACTTGAAAATGAAGATTTTATTAATAATAAGTAGTTACAAACTAACTTGTAAACTAATTTTATAAACATATTTCATATATAATTATTATTAGCAATCGTTTTGAGTAGTTTGTGGTGTTAAAATTTTTGCCTTGTTAAAAGCTTCATAAAGACGTTGTTTGTGTTCACTTCTCAAACTAAAAGAATGTATATAAATCTTGTATACGAAAAGACTATATTTGTGTCCGGTGAATAATTTTATGATCCATTTATCACTATTGACACAATCTATTCACCATAATTATGAGTGATTGTTTGATAATAACATTTAATTATAATCCAAAAGTGTCTATTGTTGTTGTGCAAAAAATAGTCAATTAATAATTACTTTTTGAAATAATACTTTTTAAAGTTAAAAGTACTTATTAAAAAAATATTGTGTTAAGTAAAAAATAAACTGTTAACAGAATATTTGATTAATTTAAAAATAACTGATGAAAATAATATTTATTTAAAGTAGTTGGTGAAATAATACATCAAAATGAGCAAAACACAAAAAAAAAAGTTTGAATTATGTTTTACATTTTTTTATACACTAGTTTTATGTTTTGAATAATAATAAAATGGTGAATTTTTGCATTATGTTTAACTATAATGATTTCTTTCAAGGTGTACTGTATATGTTCTTATATTACTTTTTTTTATTTTATTTTAAAATAAAAAGTTACCCATTAAAACAGACTTAGACCTGCACTAACTCACCAAAATTTGACGAATGGGGTTAGAGTTTTCGATCATTAATTTGCTTTGATTCCTATTCAAAATTGATGGGTTGACCCATTAGTAAGTTTTTCTAAATAAAAAATAATAATTTTCATATATTATATTATTTACAAAATATAAATATATAATAATATTATAACTTAAATCATTAATATTTATAAATTAAATTTAAATTATTAATTATAATAAAGTAATTTCACATATAATAATACTTATTATTTTAATTTATTTGATTAGAAATATTAGTAAATCAATTAGAACTAAAAAATTATTTACAATGTGCTTTTTAATATATATACTAAAAAATGATTTTAAAAAAATTAAATATAATAATGGTTTTTAATTGTGATTAAAAATCAAATAAAATTATAAATGTGGCATGGATAAGTGTGAATTTTGTTGTTATCGACTTACAAGTTACAATTAATGTTTAAGTTGTAACTCGTGCAGGGACAAGAAAACCCTTGCAAAAATGGTCCCTTCATAATTGCAGCGTAAATTGAGGGCAAAAGAAAATAAGAAAGGGCCCAAGCCCAAAGGTGCACAAGATCCAAAGCCTTCAAATTCAAGGAAATTGTTGTAGCCACTTCCAAAAACAAAAAAAGGTGTGGCGTGGAAGTATCGAAATTAGGAGTGGCAATAGAAATAGCAGTAGCAATAGCAATTTGGTTCACAAAAACCCTAAACGGTAGAGAATGTGGGGTTTACTATAATCAGTAATCAGATTCGGACCAAACCCTTTGACTTGTCTTCTCTCAGCTTCAGCTTCATACTGTTTCTGCAATGGAGCTTCAGATTCCAATTCACACCGTTCTCCAAATGCCCTCTCTTCTCCAAGCTGTGGCAGCTGACACTATTCTCGCCGCCGCGCAATCTATGGCTTTGGTATTTCTCTTTCAAAACCTATCTTTTCTTTCCACATCATTTGCTCCTTCAATTCCACCTTTTTTACTGTGTTTTTTAGTATATTAATAGTTGAATAAGTATTTTCAGAAATAGGGTTCAGCTGTTTCACTGATTTGCATGCTTGGAATACCATGCTTAGTTAGGTCAAAACAGGGGTTCCTCTTTTCATACAAGTGTTTGCCATTAACTGTAGGGATTATCTACCATTATGTTTCATGTAACTGTCTTGAATGTGAGTATATTGTTTGTTCTCCATTTGTGTTCTACCTCCCGTTTTCAATTTGACGTTGTTTGGCCTTCGTTGATGTTTTCTTTGTTTGCTTCAGGCTTTTGTGCAATATGTTTTGTTTTATGCTTTCTGTGTCTGTGCTGCTTGTCATTAGTACGTATGTTATCAGAGGCATTGTTTTTGTTTGTTCAAAGTACAAACTATTGCCATGTCAAAAAGTATGGATTGGGGTTCCAATTAAAGATGTGTGAGTTGGGACAAATGCTGGGACATTTTGCTACTGTGGGATGGGATCTTACAGGGCTTATTCCTGCCATGTCTTTGATAGTATCTGCAAACAATGGTTCTTTTTTCTTTTTCTTTTTTCAGTTTTAGCTAGTATGACATTAAGAAAGTCAGTGTACTGGTCACGAACAGGAATAGTGGGGATTCTCCTAATGCTACAAAACAAGCAACACAGGAAAAGAAAAAAAAAAGGAAACCAAATTATTTTCTCTTAATTCTGCAAAAGAACTACCGTTCACTTATACTCCCCGTTAGTTGTTCTGTCTTCCAACACTTCATTTTGTCTTAGGATTTGAGATTTGAGATGAGATAAACTGTTGAAAAGTTGGAAGCTATATTTGAAGTATGTAATTTTAGAATTTTTCGTGATTGTTTCTTTCTTGAATATCCAAAAAACTTATAGCAAGTGTCTGCACATGTATGTCATGGGTTTAGTTGGTTTCAGAACTATTGTTGGTATTTATCCTTTATTGCATGGAATTCAGTAGATATCTTTAATTTACTTCTGTTTATTTTCCTTTCAGATTGGATATCTCTTGTCCAATATCACTAATCCAGTATCACCAAATTTGATTCCCACGTGTGGAAGGTAAGAATAAGTTGAAAAAGTACCTCAATAATATAGAAAACTTTACTTTCTCGTTTACATATCTCCTAACTCTAAGGACGTCAAATCTACCTCATTTCAAATAGTTAATGATTATTATGTCTGTTTTAAATCCTGGTCAGGTTTCCCTTGGACAACCTTTTGGGTAGCAAACATGCTTATCTAGAAAACAAGAATGACAGCGGAACTGAGGACGATGAAGATGATGAGGAGGATGAAGAAGGACACGAGGAGGATGACGATGATGTCGACGATGAAGATTTCTCTGCTGAAGAAGTTGATGAAGAAGGGGATCCTGAAGATGATCCTGAGACTAATGGTGGAGGAAGTGATGATGGAGACGAGGACGATGATGATGATGACAATGGTGATGATGACGATGATGATGGGGAAGATGAAGAAGAAGATGAGGAAGAAGAGGAGGAGGAAACTCCCCAGCCACCTTCTAAGAAGAGAAAGTGAGAAAGTGGGAACTAATGTTAGTAGGAAATTGTCTCCGGGGAATATGCATTTGAGTCGAGTCTAGTGATTAGGACAGATGAATTAGCAACGTTCTTGAGTAGACTTATCTTGCTTTAGTAATATGTCAACTATGATTATCATTATATTAATATTTCCCATTGTTTCCAAGACTTTACCTTCTTCCAACCAGTTCTTATCTTTTGCCGCTACCAAAACTAAGTGTTTTTTTTAATAACTATCAATTGCAATTCTATCTTGGATCATCTGTTTGGTTTCTCCATTCGATATGATTTCAGTTGCAGACTTGTGAATCCAGAAAAAAACTCACTTGTGAAAACTCTCACTTGAGAATCCAGAAAAAACATTTTTCATAATAGAATTTGGATTCTATATTGAGGTTTTGGTTACTATTAATTTTGATGTTTTTCTAACTCGATATCTGTCTTTCATTTTCTTCTGATGGAAATATTTATTTTTTTCAAAAAGTAACTCGACTCATTTGAGCTTATGGTTCATGAATAGGATCCTAGTTAATTTGACTGAAGAGTAGATAGCTGCTTTTATTATATTTAAATTAGGTCATTTGTTCTAATCACATAATTGCTGGTATTCATCATTTGGTACATTTACTTGTAATGGAATAGCTCAGAACATGATTCTGAGTATAAATGCCTAGGATGTTTATTATTGTAACTATTTACTGGCAAGCTTAATTTGCTTAAGATGGGAAATGCAGGTGGTTTTGTTCATTGTGTCAATAAAGTCATTTCATTACAAATTCAATGTATGTGTCCTTTAAAAGTAAATACAATGGAATATTAAAGGAAAATGGTATTAAAACTGAAACAAGAAATAAAACAAACTCAACTACTTTGTCCTAAAAGAGAGAAAAAAAAATGTCTTTATCTTCTAATAGACAAAAAAATTAGTCACTATCTTTGAAAGGAGAAAAAAATTATCATTAGTTTTAAATAAAGGAAAGAATGTCGTTATATTTAAAGAGGGAAAGATTTTTGTCATTTGTACTATGACATACATGATTGTCAAACTTGAGACTGGCAAACTCCATCAGTGGACTCATTAACTTTTTTACTTCATGTAAAAAAAGTAGAATTCTTCGTATACAACACATTTATTGTTAGAGTTATAATATTTTATTTTAGCAATATCTCTACTTATAACTCTCTAATCTTCGTGTATTTGTTTATCAAAGTTGTTTCGGGTATAGAGACCAAACACCTACTTATATCATTTTAATTTTACTCTTTTCTCTTCGATACTTCCTCTCCAAGTAATCTGTTGAAACTCCCGCTTCGCGCAATCTTCTTCCTCGTTCGATCGGTCGAACAGACGATCGGTGTACCTGTCTAAAAGGCTCTGATGCTTAAGTCAGTTTTGGGACCGATCGGTCGATAAGTGTAACAGTTGTAATAAATGCGAAATTAAGATTCTCACCAACCTACCTTTGGGCCCTATTTATAGTTTCCGGTGTGGGCCCATAATTAGGGCTCCTTAATCACGGTCCAATGATCCCTTAATTGTGATTACTGACTTGTTTAATTTTAATTAATCCCACTGACTGGTCCAGGTTTTCTGTCTGGCCGATCGACCGATGGTCGCTTGGCCAGGCGGGTTATCTTTGTGATTTAACAGCTTTAAGTAATGAAACGTATTTAAGTTGTGCGACCGATTGACCGATGGTCCTTTTTACAAACTTGTATTTTGGCCGGTGAAATGTTTCATGTGTGGCCGATTGACCGATGTTCCCCTTTATAGGTTGTTTCATCTGTGTGGCTGATCGATCGATGGTCTATTTAGTGTGCAAGCCCTACCAGCCTTGTTTAATGGATCAGTGGGCTTGAGATGCCGATGGTCCGATGGTCCATTCAGTAAATGAAATTATTAATTGGATTGATTTCACTAATTATTTTTCCATGAAGGTCATAACTAGTAGGAATCTTTCGTCATAATAGACAAGTTTTAACACCGGAAACACAGAGTCACACAAGAGTATATATAATTTAATAACCAACTATTGTAGCCCATAAAGTTCTTTGAAACACTTTTTCATATAAAAGAAATTTTTTGAAAGCACTTTATTATGATTTATATACTCAAGTCTAACATGGGAGTCTCCTTTTGTTTCCAGCACCTTCCCTGTTTTGAAATGAGTTTAAAATTGTTAGGTGGAATTTGGTTTTTTTTTGGGATTTATTCTATGGGAAATATTTTAACAATTATTTTATATGATTATATTATTAGAGACAACTTTTACTTTAGAACTGTTAGCCATGAACAAAAAATAATAATATAATAGTAGCTATATATGAAAAAGTGATTGATTATTAAAATGACTTAATGAAAAGAAACAGAATTGTAGAAATAAAATCTTTAAAAGTGTATTTATTTGAAAGTATAAATGAGTAATGTTATTATTAATTATGCAGAGAGAAATGAAATTTGCTTAGTATAAATTGAAAATAGAAAATGTATAACAGAAATATGGATAAGAAATAATTAGATTGTTACAAAAATAGAAAGGAAACTGTATAAAAGAATAACAGAAGAGAAGTAGGGAAGAAGAGTAGGCAGAAAGGAGTGAGCAGAAGGTGAAATAGGGAGTGGAGTATCGGCCCCCACACAGAAAGGAAAGGAACCTCATCAATCTCAATGCATTACAACAATCTCACCCGTTCATTCTCCCATCCATGAATCTTATGCCATTCAAACCTAGGGTTACCGCATTATCAACGCCATGTCCCCCAAGATCAACGCTCAGATTTCTCCCCAGCCCTGTCCCCACTTGGCCGAGTTCCGCCGCACCTCCACCAAGCCATTTCTCGCACTCCATAGCTGCCTCCGGATCAAGCCTCCCGGTGGCCGTGCAGCTCTCCGCCGTGATCCCGACGAGGTCCCCCGCTGCGGCGCCTGCGGCCTCTCCTCCCCCTCCCGCTTATATGCCTGTGTCACCTGCGCCGCCGTCTCCTGCCACTCTACCTCCGCCGACGACTCCTCCCATGCCGCCGTTCACGCCGCCTCAATGCCGCCTGGCCACCAGATCGCCGTCGACGTAGACCGCGCCGAGCTATTCTGCTGCGCGTGCCGCGACCAGGTCTACGATCGCGACTTCGACGCCGCCGTGGTGATCGCTCAGACCGCGGCGTCGACTCTAGGCGCCGATCCTCCGCCGGCGATCCCGTCGTCTCATCCGGAGAATCTCCGTAAGAAACGGCGAGTGGATTACCGGCCCTGGGCGCCGGATCTGCGCGAGCGCGCTCTGATTGGGAGCTGCTCTGGCCCGATCGCCGGCGACGCTGCCGATCCTTCGCAGGATTTGCCGCGCGGATTGCGCGGACTGAACAATTTGGGAAACACGTGCTTCATGAACTCGGTTTTGCAAGCGCTGCTCCACACGCCGCCGTTGCGGAATTACTTTTTGAGCGATAGGCATAATCGGTTTTTCTGTCAGAAAAGGAACAACGGTGACGGAGACGGTGGCGCTGCTGGGAAGAGAAATGGCGGCAATAATGGGAACAAGAATGCGCGAATATGCTTAGCTTGCGATATGGATGCTATGTTCTCTGCTGTGTTTTCTGGAGATCGCGTTCCCTACAGCCCCGCTAAGTTTTTATACAGGTGCGTATGGTGATGTAGTATAAATTGTGAATGAATAGAACTAGTTATGTTTTTTTTTTCAAAATCCTTACTTAGGATCTAAGTTTCTTTTACGTCAATTTGTTATAGAAAGTTTAATTTTTTGACTGGTTATTGATGTAATGTTTCAGTTGGTGGCAGCACGCAGCCAACCTTGCCAGTTATGAACAACAGGATGCGCATGAGTTCTTCATTTCCATGCTCGATGGGATCCATGAGAAGGTGGAGAAGGGTCGGCGTGAGCCAGATAGTGAAGGTAATGTGTTCTGACTGTGACACCCATTTATTATTCTCTTCACCCTCTACGAAGTGCTTGCTACTGTTATGCTATTTTTTTGTTCGGAAAGAGGGGGTTTCTTGTATAAAGCCACTTATTCTAGTATCTCATGGGATATTCAATTCAAGCGTAATATCAAAATAAAATTAAAACATGTGAGCAATGTTGACACTTCTGAACTTTGTGCTACTAGAATCTCAGCTGGTTAGTTTTGGTGTATACAACATATCATTTTGTGGATAATATCCAGTCTACCAGTCCCGCCTTGCTTGCTTAACATTGGTTTGTAGTGTTGTCTAACTCTTGTGGAAGCTGTGGTCTCTGTGTTGTTTTCCCTCGTATTTAACATGTGTATTTTAGTTGTAGCTCATTCGGCTAGGGTATTGTAGCTGTATCTCTTAAAAAATAATATAGGGAATATTGTAACACCAATCTTTTTTTCCTCTTATTGCCATCATAGAGTCTTCTTTAACATGTTTACCTACTTTGATCCCGTTTTATAGAAAAAATTAGTATGGTTAAGTTGTAATGAGTTAAGATGTTGATCCCTATGCTATTGAGCACTAGCATTAGATTGTTAAGAACTCAATCTTTAGATGGTGTAAGAACTAAGAAGTCAATCTGTTACCTTTTTTCAATTTGTGTCAAGTTGGTGAATTAGCTCAGATTAATTATAGTTGCAACCAAACGGATTAAGATTGACTACCAATATAGCACCATTGTCTTGCTATCTTCAATGTCTTTGACATTTTTTTTTTAATTTCAAAGTAATTCAAAATACTATTTAAGATAACGGAGTTATCATAATATTTAACTGCAGGGTGAGGGTTTAGGTCTCTTGCTTGTTGCTCTAAGAGTTGACAATTGCTGAAACATTTAGGGCTAATTTTCAACCACAATCTGCTGTCGTGATGGTGTTAGCTGCTACGTTCCTGTGAGTCCGTGTAAGTCAATTTCTGCTTAGCCTATTCGTTTCATCATACAGGAGTTTCTAGACCAAATGATGTTAATGTTAACTCCACCTTTTTACCTTGTTTAGGCTATAGTTCCAAAGCTTGTCCTATCCTGGAGAGAAGGTTGCATTAGTTTTCAGGCCATGAAAAATGTCAGTACTATGATTTCTTTGAAAGCTGAGCTAAGATTTTAGCCTCGAAAGATGTGGTTCTTTCTCTTTTGGAGTGTTAGTCCCACATGGAAACACTCATTCTCTTTCATCTGTCTTCCGCTGGCACTCCTTTGTTTCAATGCAAGACCATTTCCTTATTCTCTCGATTAGAGCTTGTCAAATTTAGTGGGTTCGCCGTTCAAGAATCAATTATGTTTTTAAGATAATGTGTCTTTGTTCTGGACTCCTGTACTCTGGAGGACCTAGGGATAAAACACTAGGAAATGTTCTGGAGTTAACTGTAAGCTACAAAGTTCTCCCATACATAATATTTAGAGGCTATTAGATGTTAAATTACTTTAGACCACTAGACAGAGTATTGATGCTTGGCTTGTAAGGATATGACAAATCCTGACGACTGTAAAATTTTAGTTCCAGTTAGTCGTGGTTTTTCAAGCTTTGTCTTTTATTTTCTGTATTTCTAATGATGTTAAGAAAAAAATGTAAATCTATCTTGTGTACAAAATTTCCTAGTAATTTAAATTGCAAAGAAGATGAGTTGTTTCTCTTTGTTCATTTCCAGAAGTTTAATTTTACCCCAGGGTAATGGTTGTACAATTAGGAATCCTTTTGGGAATTTCGTTCAGCATTTGAACACCTAAGTTCTAATATCACCTTAGTACAAGGATCATGTTTGCTACCTTTGTTTATTGAAATGTACACGATCTTCATTCTAAGATCTGCTCTTAATCTGGCGTCATTTTATTAAGCATCTTTGTATGACAACATTTTCACTGATATTGCAGGCAATGGTGATTGCTGTATTGCTCATAAAGTATTCTCTGGTATTCTGCGATCAGATGTTACATGTATGGCCTGTGGTTTCACATCCACTACTTACGACCCATGCATAGACATCTCACTGGACTTGGAACCGAATCAAGGGGTTTCTAATAAAACGGCTACTGCAACATCAAATCATTCCTGCAATGGTGAGGCTGATTGCATGAATTCAAGCCAATACTGTGGAACATCTACCTTGACTGGATGCTTGAAGAGATTTACAAGAGCAGAGAGATTGGGAGCTGACCAAAAATTTTTCTGCCGGCAGTGTCAGGTGAGGCAAGAAACACTCAAACAGATGTCAATAAGAAAACTTCCCCTTGTTTCTTGCTTTCATATAAAAAGATTTGAGCATTCTTCAACAAGAAAGATGTCCAGGAAAGTGGATCGCTACCTACAGTTCCCATTTTCACTGGACATGTCGCCATATCTCTCATCAACAATTTTAAGGAGTCGATTTGGGAACAGAATCTTTCCTTTTGATGGGGATGAGCCTGATGCTTCAGATGAGTTGTGTTCAGAGTTTGAGTTGTTTGCCGTTGTGACGCACACTGGTAAACTAGATGCTGGCCATTATGTTACTTATCTGCGATTAAGCAATCGATGGTACAAGTGTGATGATGCTTGGATTACTCAAGTCGATGAAAACATTGTCAGGGCTGCACAGTGTTACATGATGTTCTATGTACAGAAGATGCTTTACTATAAAGCAACTGATAAACAGGTCGCCTCATGATTCCAATAAGAGAAGCTCCAAATCATTGATATGCCATGGTTAATATCAATTTTCATTCCAATGATATGCCATGACTTTCACATTCATACATGAGGAAAAACAAGCAAAGGAAAATATATTGCATTCACATCATTTTCAGAGATTAATTTATAGTTTCAAGTTGGAGCTAGAAACCAGCCAGAATTTTTTAGGCACTCCAACTTTTTGGAAACTCGAAAATTGTTTATGCTCTTCCCTTTCTCTTCCCGTGCTTTGACAATCAGTGGTTGGAGGGCTTTGCAAATACTCATTAGAGGTTATGGATATGTAAGAACTACAATTACGAAATCGTCAAATGCCAATTGGTTGCTGGAGTTAAGCTTAAGGGCTTGCTTGGATTGGTTGATAAAGATATAATCCAGCCCCCCCTTTTTTTTCGGATGAATTTAATAACTCGACTGAATTGGCTGGTTACACCTCAAATACAACAAACTGCTCATGTAATTGAGTCAAATAAATCTTGAAACTTGAAGAAAAAGTAGTCAGAAAATTCAGTAAAGAAATCATTTATATCATTTGTAATAGATCCATAAATAAACACTTAATATAACATTTTTTTTTTGTAAGGTAACAAATTACTTAAAATACTTTTTGGTTTTTATTCTACTTGTAAACTTGAGCATCGTTTTAATTATAAAAATATTTTATTTGAACTTCTTGGTGAACTAATATGTTCTCCAGATGGTTGAGAATGGATAAAGAAAGAAGAAATAAATGAAAAAGAAAAATGAGATTGTTTGAATGAAAGAAGGAAATAGAAATGATATTTAATAAAAATGAAATTGAATTAAAATTAAAATTTAATTAATTATGAATTAATTATTTTATACAATTTTCAATAATATTTAAATTGGTTATTAACATTTTATAAAATTATATGGATTTCAAGAATATATAAATTTTTGTTATAGTTTTATACTTTTATATAATTCTAATTTATTTTGTTGATAATTATTTTATAAGAAATCCAAATTACCGATACTATATTAATATTTAATTATACTTATTTTTCTCCTAATACAAATAAAAAATTAAAGTTTTTGAAATCAATATAAATTAACAGGGAATAAAAATAATAATTATTTTGATATATACTTATATATATATATATATATATATATATATGTATATATATTAAATGTTATTACAAGTGTTTATACTAAGATGTTTTTATGTATAATTTTTTTATCATATTTAATTTCTATACTAATTTTATGATTTATTTTTTGTTTAAACTTAATGTATAAACTAACTTTAATTGAAAGTTGTTTAAATAAATATGAATGTGATCTATTTATTTTATGCTTAATGAACTGTATGTTGTGATAGATGAATTGTGTAGTTAAATATTACTTCTTAATTAGTTTACTACTTTGAATTTTTTAAATTAAAATAAGTATAGTTTAAGTACTATATGAATATAGATGTTTTAAATTAAAGAAGTTTTTGTTTTTGTTTTAATTTGAATTAAATATTTTATTTATATGGTCCGTATTACTTCTTTCAACTGATCATACGTCAGTCAAATAAATACACTCAAGCAAGAAGTTTGGAAAAAATAAGTTTATTATAACATTTATTTGAAGAAAATTAAATAACATACTAAGAAGATTAAATACCATTCAATTAAAGAATCTGAAACTAAGAATAACAAAACAATTCATTTATCTATAATTTATTTTAAACAATTAAGATTTCATAATGATTGTTTTTTTTTTCTCCATTTACACATAAACATTAAAGAACTGGGGGTAATTTGATCATAAAAAAATTAGTAAATTTTAATTTTGGAAAGACAAAAATAAATAAAAAGGTTAAAATATTTTTGTGGTCTAAAATTTTTGTCACGTTTTATCAAATCAATACTAATTTTATTTTTGTATTAAAAAATGTACTAATTTTTGTCAATTTTGTTCAAGTCTTTTTTGATAACACCATTTACATCATTAACAGTCATGGACCACGGCGGCCACGTGTCATTTTGTAGTTTTTTAATTTTTTTTAAATGTTCATGTATGAACCCATGTCACATGTAAAAGTTAATGTTTTATATTCAAATTGGTTATATTCGTTATTTTTTTTAATTTAGTTTCAATTTATATTAACATAAACCAATTTTACCCATTTCCAAATTGAAACCAAATTTAATTTTTATAATAAAATTCATATTTTTTATTAAATATTTTTATTTAATATATTAAAATTTACATCATTATAACTTTTATATTAAAATTAAATTGAGACAAAATTAAATAAAAGTAATAAATATAAGAAATAAATTGGATATAAAACATTAACCGTGACACATTGATTGATACGTATATATTTTAAGAAAAATTAAAACAATTTAAAAAAATTATATATATTTTTTAAAAATTTTAGAAAATAAGAAAAACAATAAAGTAACACATGACAATATAGCTTTTAATAATTTAAACAGCATTAAAAAATAAAAATCAAATTCAACAATATCGATAAAAATTAAGACCGAATTAAATAAAAAAAAAACAAAATTGTAAATGATTTGATAAAACTTAAAAAATTAAGACAAAAAATTATTTTAACCGTAAAAGTATAATTGCCACGACCACCTCTGTTGAGAAAGCCGAAGGGGTAGGTGATGATGGTTCGCACCTGATTATATTTTGGCCTCTTCCAGTACAGTCACCTTTTGTTGCCATCTTACACTTAAAATTAAAAATTAAATAATAAATAAAATAAGCAAATAAGAGGTTGAGGTGAGCGAGCGACTTCTCAATCTGTCTTACTCTTATCTCCAAATCTCCATTTTCTTGTTCCCTTCTCATTCACTCACACACCCCTTTCCAATTGGGTTTTCGTTCTCTCTAATTAGGGTTTTCTTGTGCCCTTCCTTTCTTCACTCATTCTTGCCCGACCAACTTTCTTTCCTCTTTTTTTCTCCGAGAATGAGACAATCTGATTGGTCCAATGATTTGACCACCTCGATTCGACTCTTTTCATGACCATAATCTGCTTCTTTGGATCTCAGTATATCCTCGAGCTTCGCGTTTGGTGTTATCCTGCCTTGTGTTTGATGTTCAAATATCAAAGTGAGCGCCTCCATTAATCTGACTTTTTTTTTTTCTGGTTTCATTGCATTTCTTTATTCTTCTCAGCATTATTTTATTCTATTTTGTTTTTCTCTGTTGAATTTTAATGATTGCTGCAATTCGCTTGGTGATTTCTGTTTCATAGGTTTACACGTTATTTATCCTTTGGCACGATTTCCTCGTTTGTGCCGATTTTGTGTATGGAGTGTTTTCTGATCCTGTTTCTTAGTTGACCGACACTGATTGACTTAAGCTTTTTCTTATAAAGGGTTTTATGTTTTCAAATTGACATGCAATTGCCTAGACACTCTGTTTAATATGCTTATTGATTGAATCCTTTAGCAAACGAAAATCGGATCGAGGATCCACTGTTGTGAAATCTTATGCTTTGTTGATTGCATGTGATGAATATTTTTTACTGATGGTTATGATATGTTTTTGCGGTTTTGTTTTCACTTAAAGAAGAACCGAGATATCTCTTTGGCTTTCCCGTTTTAAATTATAATTTTCTAGTTACTTATGGAGTTCTGTTTTCTTATGCTGCAGTAGGATGAAAGGTGTTAGAGATTGGGTTTTCTCTCAAATTCTGTCCAAATCAGTGGTCTCTCCTTCATCATTATCAGGTGGTAATAGTTTTTATGCTGAAGAGCACCGGATTCAGAATGAAAATTTTAATGAGCAAGGTAAAATCCTGATATTACTGTTTGTACTTCAAGTGGAGTCATTGACAATGCACATGATTTTACATCATTTTATAATGAAAATGCACACAGTTGATTTCTCAAAGATGGGGTCTTAATGGAATTCTCCTCCTCCTAAAATGGTGGTTGGTGAAATAAGACGATACTAGCAGGGAACTCGTTTTGTTCTGTTATTCCGTGCATGTTAAGCTCAGCAGATATGAAGTTATTTAGTAAAAAGCTACACCTTCAAATTGTATAGTGCTGTATTCACATGTTCCTATGTCACCCTTAGACTAGTATTAGGTCTCACAATTCTTAGAAAACCAGTAGGGGACGCTATGACATGGTTCACCACCATACATATAGAGGAACTATGGAGGTTATGCTTGTATTAATATTAGAATTATCGTTTACAGTATAGGGATTTATGGTAGATGTATACTTTCTATGCGAGGAGAAGGCTACGGTCCGTATTCAAACTCAAGAATTTGAGCTAGGTAAATGACCATTCTAACGTTGAATAATTTGTTATTTACAAAATGCAAAAGAAATTTTCTTATCTTAGCTTAATAACTAAATTAACTTCTCAACAACTTAAATTTGAGGGGAAGGGGCTGCTGGCCTCCCTGTGAGACTGATAGCTGCTCTCTATTTTTGCAGGAATTGTGTTAACCTTAAGAATTTGGACAATTTGTTTGGGATAACTTCGAAAATTAGATTATTTTTCAATAATGAATTACATGTATATGTAATCAATTATTTTATAACCAATTATAATCAAAGTTATTTGTTTTTTGTAAGTTTTGTGAAGAATGATTTTTAAGATAATTAATTTTATGCGGATACAACAAAAACAATGATCCTTTTAAAGTAAATTATCAGAAGAGGTAGATGTTCAGAAACTTGAAGTCTTTTTTTTTTTCTTTTTATGGGCAAATGGGGAAACTTAGGAGTAATTTCGAGATAACATGTTTGGGGTGAAAAAGAAACTGTTGAAAAATAATCATAATCTACAAATGTCTGGATACATAAATTTCTTATTTTTTTATTTTTTGTTGTAAATTTAGTCAAATTTTTTCAAGGAAACACAATAATTATCAAACAGTTTTTTTTTTCAACTAAAACAGCTGAAATCAATAATTTAAGCTATCCCAAACAGTTTATTTTAAAAGATCGAAGCAGTTTTTGGAACAAAAAGTTGTTTGTGATTTTATGTTTCGAACAGTAGCTGAAATTTGTAGAAGAAAAAATGAAAAAATAAGCTGTTTTTATGAATCTTAAAATTTATAGCGTATGATTATTTTGCCATAGCTTTTTTCTGTTTTAGTTTTATACATAGTCGTTTTATGTAAAACCAGATTTTTGTTGTACCAAACGATATTAATTATATCTTATAACCATTTTCCAACAATTGTAAAATATAGTCGATTCTTGAAATAATATATTATTTTTTGCAGTTATTCCAAACTCACCCATCTGGAAGGTTTTGTTGAAAGAATTAGGGAATTAGACCACAATTTCTTGTACATAACACTAACACAGTCCTCTGCCCCCAGCACGTAAGCTACTCCTTCAAACCAACACCAACAGTTTAATATGCAGTCGCACAATCCCTCAGAAAACTGCCTCAAATCTTATGTAATAAATACACACATAACGGTCATACAGCACAGGAGTTACTAAACAAACAATAACTGTCCTAGCTAATTGCTGCCGTGATGAATTTACTGATTTTTTACTGTTAGTTCTCTGATGCTCGGAGAAATAGCAGATTTCTTCTTCATATCTAGTACAGGGAACAAGTAAAATTTAAAGATTATGTTTTCTTACAGTTATAGGAATGCAAGATTATGTGTTTGGATGTTGATATATGTGCTTTATATTCTACAATTCTGTGGTTTAGGATGATTAAAGTGGGTGATATTCCGTGCGTAATATCATTTCTAAACCAATATTTGTGCCAAATCTGATTTTTGTGAATGTAATGTCCATTATCAGTACAGTTTACATAGAACTGAGGCATATGCGTTTTTGCTAGGTTCAGATCACTCGGCTAGTTCGGTATCATCACCCGTTCCTTCTGACTCATCAAATTCTTCAAATGGTGATCAGAGCAATCATCATAGTTCCTCCTTGCAGCTAGTTTCAGATACAGAAGTCGATCACTATCAAGATAACACCAATAGAAGACGGAAGGATACTTTAGCCAAGGTTGAGGAGCTCCAGGTTAAATTCTTCAGATTGCTACAGCGCCTTGGCCAGCCACAAGAAAATCTTTTGGTCGCAAAGGTTCTCTATCGGATGCACCTGGCAACTTTGATTCGTACCAAGGAATCAGATCTGAAAAGAGTTAACCACAGTAGCAGTAGAGCCCGAGAAATAGCAAGTGAACAGGAAGCTATTGGCATGCCTCAATTGGATTTCTCTTGCCGAATACTTGTCCTTGGTAAAACAGGAGTCGGTAAAAGTGCGACCATAAATTCTATATTTGGTCAAGCAAAAACCACCACTGGCGCATTTCAACCAGCTACTAATCGCATCCAAGAAGTTGTGGGCAATGTCAATGGTCTTAACATAACATTTATTGATACCCCTGGTTTCCTGCCTTCCACGACTAACAATATGAAGAGAAATAAGAGGATCATGCTTTCTATAAGGAGATTCATCAGAAAGTCCCCTCCAGATATTGTTTTGTACTTTGAACGGCTTGATTTTATCAATGCTGGTTATATTGACTTCCCACTCTTGAAACTTGTAACCGAAGTGTTTGGCTCTGCGATTTGGTTCAACACCATCGTAGTTATGACTCATTCTTCCTCTGCCATTCCGGAAGGACCTGATGGGTATACTATTAATTATGAGTCATATATTTCTCACTGTACTAACATAATACAGCAGCATATACAGCAGGCAGTGTTTGATTCTAGGCTTGAAAACCCTGTACTTTTGGTTGAGAACCATTCTCAATGCCCAAAAAATATTACGGGAGAGAAAATTCTCCCAAATGGTCAGATTTGGAGATCTCAGCTCTTGTTCTTTTGCATTTGTACCAAAGTTCTGGGCGATGTAAATTCTCTTCTCAAGTTTCAGAACACTGTAGAACTGGGATCATCAAGTAGTACCCGAATTCCTTCTATGCCTCATCTCCTTTCGTCTCTCTTACGCCATCACCCTATATCCAATTTAAGTGGGATTGATGATGAAATAGGGGAAATATTACTCTATGATAATGAAGAAGATGAATATGATCAACTTCCACCCATACGAGTGTTGACAAAATCTCAGTTTGAAATGTTGTCTGAGCCGTTGAAAAAAGATTATCTGGATGAAATGGATTACAGGGAAACCCTTTTCTTAAAGAAACAGTTGAAAGAAGACTATCGTAAGCGCAAAGAGAAGCTACTCTCAACAGAGCAGAAGTTTTTGAACAGTGATAACCCGGATGATCAACAGGCACCTCCTGAACCTGTTTTGTTACCGGATATGGCTGTTCCTCCAAATTTTGATTCAGATTGCCATAGCCATAGATATCGTTGCCTTATTTCTGATGACCAATGGCTTGTGAGGCCTGTTCTTGATCCCCAAGGATGGGATCACGATGTGGGCTTTGATGGTGTAAACTTGGAGACAACTACAGAAATAAAGAAGAATGTATATGCTTCAGTTGTGGGACAGATGAATAAGAGCAAGCAGGATTTCAGTATTCAATCCGAGTGTACTGCAGCTTATGTTGATCCATGGGGCCCCACTTATTCTATGGGTGTTGATGTTCAGTCCACGGGCAAAGATTTTATGTGTACAGTTCGAAGCAACACAAAGCTGAAAAACATAAAACACAATATTGCCGACTGTGGTGTTTCTTTAACATCTTTTGCAAAAAAGTACTATTTTGGTGCAAAACTTGAGGATACTGTGTTTGTTGGGAAGAGATTAAAATTTGTCTTGAATGCTGGGCGCATGGAGGGTGCAGGACAAATGGCATACGGTGGGAGTTTTGAAGCTAATTTACGAGGGGAGGATTATCCGGTAAGAAATGAGAATGTAAGCTTGACAATGACAGTCCTCTCGTTCAACAAGGAAACGGTGTTGAGTGGAAGCTTACAATCGGAGTTCAGATTATCTAGAACCTCACGAGCATCTATTAGTGGTAATCTAAATAGTCGTAAAATGGGGCAAGTATGTATAAAGATAAGTAGCTCTGAGCATTTACAAATTGCCTCGGTTGCAATTTTCTCAATTTTGAAATTCCTGTCACGTAGAAAGCCAACTAGGAAAGTGGTGAAGGAAGTGATGGACTGAAGTCTGCCCCGGTTGTTTACTTTCTAGTACCAATATTTTTTTGTTCAAAGAAGACAGAAGAGCAGTGAGGCATTCTACATGTCAAACGTAGATATGAGCCTTTTTCCACCGGAAAAGAAGACCGAAAGTTAGAATTTGTTTTTACTTTTTTTTGGAAGAGGCTAGCTGAAATTTTCTTTTCGTGATACTTTCGATGCCCGTTTTTGGAAATCTCTTTAGGTAAGGCTGGCTGGCATCTTGAACGTGTTTCTATCTGTAGATTATTGGTTAATAATCAGCACCAGGGAGCTTCGAGAATTGTTGATATTAATTTCTAGAAAAATTGTCACAACTGTACAGTAAAACACAGAAAATGTCTGTCTTTTTCTTTTAATTTATGTTATGTGTTGAAGTATTAGTGAGTTAGACATGATTGTGGAGCTGTTGCTCAATAAGAGTTTTTGCAACGAGTAGAATGTTAACAAAGTTGTGGGTATATGTTAATGATAATGAAGGTAGCTGCTGATGATCAACTTGTTTTAGTTTGAGATTTGCATTGATTGCAGCTACTTGTTGCCGAATAAGCTGTTTATGTTTTGCCTACGCTTATTTTTACTTTTCACCAAAGGAACATGTTGGGCATTTTATAGGACATTTCTTAATCTCGGTTTAATAAGGAACATGTTGCCACAGTCAATGCAAGCACGTGCATTGACCATCCAAGAATTGGCTTTGCCTTCAAGATGTTTCTCTACTCCAATACATCTTAAAGCCTTCATGAACTCATTTCAAATATTAAATCATAATAGCCACTACCACTATATGCACAACATTATTCATTGCATATGCAATCACCATCCACACATTATTGAACTCTTTTTCCTGCCATCACAAATATATTGTCTTTGAGTCTGCAAACTTTCAAACCTACTGTGTAAGGTTGAAGACCGTTGACTTGGTCCGTGCTTAGTTGCTCAATATTATGTTTGTTGCGAAAGTTGTTTTTTCTTGTGTATAAATCAAATTTATAATTTTATTTTCATGCAACTTTTATAATTTAACTGGTTTTTAAATTAAACTTTAGATTACAAAAGATAAAATTAATCTTGTTATCAAAAGTTTATGGAAAAATTCGTCTAAATAACAATATGTTTGTTTTAACTGATATGATAAAAAATGGAAAGATAAATTACGAAGGATTTTTTTTTAATCCTTTTATTTTAAATCGAAGAAAAACTGAATGACTTGTTTTATAATATTTTCATAAATGCTACTCTCATTATTTTATAATAATATAGTTATATTGTTTTATGTATATTTTTTCCTTCCATATCGTAAAACACACTTTTTGTCTTAGGATTTTGGGTCTAGATACCCAAGTGAGTCCATTTGTTTCCTCATTTTAGAAAAACCTTTTGGTTCTTCCACTCTAGTTATTTTTCCAATTTTCTCTACTCTTTACCGCTATTGTCATTTCTTTCTAACTCAGCTACTACCACTCCTTGCAACAGAGGCTGAAACTAAGATCTTTGCGGAGTTCTCATTGGAACAAACCAAACGTTCTTTCCTTTCATGTAAGTGAAACCTAAACCTGTATTTCTTTCTTCTTTTTCTAGTTTGGTTGTTATTGGTTTAGTCTTGGGATCTTCATTGGAGTCTCATTTTTGTCCCTCTGTTCATGTTTTTCAACTCTTTAGTTTGTTTCTAGAGTTGTGGTGCTCCTTCCCTTAAGACTCTCTCCTCGCACGTTGGCTTTCAGTTTTGACATAAGAAAAACTAGAGTTTTAAAACTTTTTTTAAGTGTCTTGCATGTTTTTGGTCTTGAATCGTGCTTAAAATGTTGGTTTGATGTTTGTGATTGTGTTTCTTTTTGGGATATTTGGTTTTTGTATGCTGAAATCATTGAAAACCTGTTATTCTAGCTTAAGCGATAATTTGTAGTTTAAGCGAGAATTTCTAGCTTAAAGGGGACCAGTCTAGCCCAAGCAAGAAAATCTAACCTAAGCGAGAATAGCAAAATTTCACTTTGCTCTTTGTTTGAATTTTATTTAAATGAGACTTTCTAGCATAAGCGAGATCAGTCTAGTTTAAACAATAATTTATAGCTTAAGCGAGATCAATCTAGTTTAAGCGAGAATTACTGCAGAATTTTAATTCCTTATTTGAAGTTATAATCGACTAAGTTAATGTTAAAAATATGATGTATGAAGCTATGCATGAATGATGTGACATTTTTTTTTACCTGTACTTGATGTGTTTAGTAGCTTGAGATGATAATTATTCTGAGATAACATGTGAAATGTTGATGATAATAAAGTTTCAAGAAAAACTCTTGGTGATTGTGCGGTTAGTGTATGTCTTGATATAGGAGATGTCTAGATAAGGAAGATATTTTGAACTCTAATGATCACTCATACTCACGTAAAGTTGAGTGATTATGTGGTGAAAGTAACAGGAGATCCTAATCTTGGAAGGTGTTTGAGCCTGAGACATATTGAGATTTACCTTGTGATTGATTGAGTGATAACTCCTTGTGGCTAGACTCTGCAGAGTTTATAAATCAACGCATGTGCATACTTCCTTAGAATTCTAAATCAAGTGCGCACACAATCTGGATATCGAGTCAAGAGCCAGTTGTGTGTTTGACTAAAAACTTTGTGAGTTAATGTTTCTTTTCTCCATGTATGTGTTTTTTGGGTGATGTACTTATGTAACTATATTTATGTATGAATGCTTAAATACACTAGCTTACCCTTCTTTCTTTATGTGTTTGTTTCCTTGTTATGTTTTTCTTTTTGCAATGATCACTAAATGTTGGTGTGAGTAGACGTGGAGACTTCTGGTGATCATCAAGACAGTGAAGATATTGTTATGTAGTTTAGACATGTTGGTTAGTGCTCTTTTGAACATCTTTTAAAAAATTGGTCTTATGTAATTCCTTTCTGTTGAGCAATTTTTTGTCGATCTATTTTATGTTTTAAAACATGTTTATGACATTGTTTTGTACCTATAATACTTCTATTTTAAGTATATATTGGGATGAATGTAATTTTTAAATTTTGATATATTTTTTACTATTTGTTTCATTTTATTATAATATATGATGTTTTATTTATTAAAATTATTCTATTAGTGCAATCAAATAGGATGGAAGGAATATGTATATTTCTCTCCTTTTTTATTCTACTAAACGGTTTAAAAAACATTTCGTATTTATTTTCTTTCTTAAATAAGTATATCCTAGAATGATGCAACAAATAATTTTAATTACTTAAAAAGAATTTAAAATCTTACGAGCAATAAATATTTTTATGTTCTCTACGATGTAAAATAAGTTCGGAACAAAGCAATATAAGACAGAATATATAAATATTTGCATTTAAGTATGAAATACTCGAGTTTAATTTTAATTAATTATTGACATACATTGTCAAAGAATTGAAAACCCTCATAATTATATTTTTAAAAAGATTCTTTCAAAAATCTAAAATTTTATCATATACAATATACAATGGTAGAATAAAAGCCTTTGAATTCTGAAAGCATTTTATACACGTTATTCTACGTAAGGAATATACTCATCAGTTGACGTATTAGTTTATGGTATTTTTTAGCAAGTGAACAATTTAAACTATATAAGGAATAATATATTCTAATTTATCCTCTTTTACTTTTGTTTTTTAAATTAAATTTTAATAATTTATAAATATCAATAACTAAAAATAAAATTACATTATAGTTTGAGTTATTATTCATCATAAATCAGAATATATCATTTGGAAATTAAAATTCTCACTCCATCTCTTTTGTGTTAAAAAAATTCAACATTTGTACTTCTCAAATTATCCCAATAAGTAGTAAAAATTATGTTTTTTGCACTCTAAAAATTGTCCTATTATGAAGTGACTTTGACTTCTTCGCCTCTTGTTCTAGTTTGTGAGACTAGGGTTATCATCTTCTTTTGCTACTCTTGTTTGCTCATCAATGACGTAACCAACCAAATATCACATCCTTAGTATCAAACCCAATCAATCAAAACATTTCTATTTGTTCCTGATTTTGATAGTACAACAAAGTTTTTAATTTGAAGGTAAAAACAATCCAACATTAGCCATCAGATTATGAAATCATCTCATTTTGTCTTGTTTTCTTTTACTTTAATTCCTTAATTCTTTAACCAAACATATTAGTGTCCTTCGAATGAAAATTCGTAGCATTTCCGTATAGGTTTCCTTCTATAGTGCCACTTTCTACACGCAACTATGGAGCTTTGACTACTATTAAATAAAAAATTTGTCACTCAATATTGCCAAGTGTAATTTAATATTTTTTTTTCTTTATTTAAAAATAAAATCATGATAAAGATTCAAACTTAAAAGTGGATAATACCTTAAAAACACGATTACTCATTCTAACAAAGTTTTTTTTACCCCATTATCTCCGTCTAATTCCTATCCTTATTCTAATTTAAATATAAAAAAATTTATTTTATTTTGAAATGACAAAAATCTAAAAGTTATATAGTATTAGAACTGCCTTAGCCCTAATATCATAATTTAATCTTCAAACTATCCTTTTAAGTCTAGTGTAACTTAAAAAATTAGAGAAATTTTATCATCTAATAAGAAATTGTCATCATCCAAGAGTCTTCTCAAACCATCTAACCTCCTCATTTTTTTTTTCTAATAAAAGCATCACATCCAATATATGTAGTTATTTGCTTTTATCCTAGTTCTTAAATACAATATGCCGTATTTTGCAAGAATATAAGTGATGTGTTGCAACTTAGTTTTTATTTTTAAATTTCTTTCATTCTTGAAAGAAAAGTAATATATTTTCATGGACTAGATTTCTCCTTACTAAAAAATTCCAAAAAAACAGTTGGTTTTTGTCTTATTATGGACTACAATAGCATGTGCAGAGAGACACGGGAGTTTAATAACATCCTTAAGAAGCGGGAAAAACGGACAACCATGCTTAGTAAATTTTTCCATAAATACTTTAAGACCTGTAAAAATAAGTGAAATAATTTTTGCTTAAATTAAAACCAACTTTTGCATAAGTTTAAAATTTATCTTTTTTTTTTAACAAATTAATTACAATCAATAAAAATATATTTTACTTAAAAAATGTATGAAAACATATTCCAACTTCCTCACGCAATACTGTTACAGATTTGAAGCATTTGAGAGAATAGATAAATAAAAAAATAAAAATGGTGATTATTTAGAAGGAGCATATGCCATGAACGATTCCCTTCAGAATCCTGATTCCTCAGCCACCAACACACCTCACTCACTTCTCCACATCCAATGCATTTTTTTGTCATCATTATCATTCAGATGAAGCCTGAACCAAATAATTACCATTGCATTTTCAAGCCTTCAAACTCACCATTAATTACTTTAAAATTCAATACTAATCTGATTAGAACAATGTATTTGCATAACAATGAGAATTGATTTGTTATTCATTCCCCTAACGTGAGCAAAGAAAGAATCAATGATAACACAGTTTATGAACTGAATTGAACTCCCCGTTCCTAAAACCCAATCTTTACATACACAACTAACAAAATCAACTCAACAATAACTCAGAAACTAATATGAAATTGTTCATGAGTTAAGAATATACAGCAGAAGCTTTAGATACTGAGAAGAAGAACTTCCCTGCTTCACTACTTCACTACTTCACTCTGCATCGTGTTTGCAGAAAATAGTTATGGCGAAGAACCCCACAAAACTTCAGCAGCAATGGTGGCAGCTTCGGCATCAGAAAGAGAAGCTTCTCTAACTCTCACCAGAATCTCCGGTTTAAAAGCCCTTTTCTCTCTCTGCCGCAACCCTTCCCCAACCTCCAACTGCACCGCAAATCTTGCCACGCAGCTCGCAAAAGGGAATGTTTCCAAAACCCCACAAACTCTTTCCTTCCCAATCTCAATCAAATCGCCACCGTTCTCCGCCCTCTGCAACTCTACCAGCTTCTCCACCAACCCCTCCTTCACCATAGCCTCCACCGCTTCCTTCCGCCCGAAGTACCCAATCTCCAACACGCACTCCAACGCCAGCACCTGCAGCTGCAGATCGCGTGAATTCAACAGCGCTATCACCTTCGGAATCCCCCCGTTCGATTCGATCTCGTCCACCAGAGGAGACCTAATGGACCTGATCAGCGAGCACAGCACCTCCAACGAGTGCACAGAGCCCATCGACACCAAAGCCCGCACGGTTGGGCCCATCATAACCTGGCCCACGAACACGTCTTTATTGAACCGGATCAGCGCCGCGACGGCTAGACCACCATGCTCGCGAACCCGGTCCGCGTACTTTTCATCCAGGAGAACCGTTTCCAGCGAGTAGAAGAGCTTGAGTTTGAGAACCAAATCCTGCAACTCGCGGTTAAACCCCTGGGAGATTCGGTCCCGGAACTGAGTCAACAGCGCCACCAACTCGCTAACACCATCGCTGGGGTTCCGTAGCGAAGCCGAGAGGGCGAGGAGCGTTTCGCGGTCGATCCACGCTTGGATTTCTGACTCGATCGAGACGGCGAGCCGAGAGAGGGAGTGCGAGGAGAGCGGGCGCGTGAGGAAGGATCGGAGACCCTTGGAGTTGTTGAGAGAGTGGAGGAGGGTTTTGAGGCGATTAAGGTAGTCCGAAAGCGCGTAGAGTTTGGGGTCTGACGAGGAGAGAATGGTTTGAAACTCGAGAAGCGCCTTCACCGCCGGAGAGTCGGAGGTGTGGTGTCGTTGGATGTGGCGCGTGGCTTGTTTGAGAGCTTCCAGCACTTGCAGGATTTGTGGCGCTTTCTCTCTCTCTTCCATCGATCTCTCTTTCCAATCTTTCATTGATTCCGAATCCTTTTCTTCCACCCATTCCTTTTATACTGCATAATCAAACTGAAGATGCAAACTTTCTGCATTGCGTGGCCTTTTCCCACTCTTCCTTTTCTGCTTCTCAACTACTCTAACCAATCACCTATCTTACTCCTTCCCCACACTTTTTCTCAATATCATGTTTTCAATTAAACAACCTTTTTATTATTTTTAATTATTATTAAAATCAACATTAATGTTCCTGCACTTCTTTTATTAAATCAATTTTTGTATATAGTTATATTTATTTAATTTTACGTCAAATTTATTGAGTAATAAATAACCCGAGCTCTTACTAGTTCATATTAAATGAAATATTGAGTTACAATAATACTTTTTATAGCAGAGAAAAATATTAAATTTTCATACGAGATTATTTATAATTGGAGTGTTTTTAAAAAAATTATACTTTACCAATTCAGCCGACAAAATAATAGACGCGTTTTTTATTTTTCTACTTTACCGATTCAGCTTAACGAAATGAAGGTTATTTTTGGCCACATCTTACTTTTCTTGTCATATACATTTTTTTTTTAATAAAACAATATGTTTTCAAAGTTTATTGTCTCCAAAAAAATTATAATTATTAGCAATTTTAATGATTTCGCAACACTATAATCATAAATAGTATAATTAATAATAAAAACTTAATGTTTTACTCTTTCATCCAGAACAGTACTAGTTAACTCAATGTTTAATATTAATTAACAAAAGTGAGTTATTTAATTAGTTAGTTTTATACATGTAGTACTAATATTACATCATCTAATCCTCCTCTCTAGCTCTCAATTATCTCTTTGATATTAATTCTAAATTTATTTTTTTCCAATACCAGATTACATCTTCCAAAGTATGAGACAGAATAAGTTTATCTTTATTTTATAATACCGTAAGAGCTAAGAATTATTATTTGAGGTACAATCATTCAAACAATTTTATGTAATAAGCTTAACGTAATATTATATTTTTTACTATTTTAGTCTGAATATTAAGATACGTGTATTAAAGGTATTTATATTATTTGTTCTAGCATAAATGATTATGATTATTAATTTAAGTTACATTAGTCGAATTCATTGTATCACGAGAAGTTGCACATACTTTGGTTACAAAAACAGAAACAAACACGCGTATGTCTAAGTTGACTAAGTTCGTGGTTGCAGTATATCACATATGTGTGGTGATATTGCATGAAAAAAGTGGTTGTTTTCGAAGATTTCTACGTAGTATTTATTTTTTTTATTTTTTTATGGCCTTGGTTGTATAATTGTTTAATTTTTGTTACGTGAATTTAACTTGAGGCCATCTTTTGTTTTTTGTTTACTTATAATTCTTTTCATGCAAGACAAATGATTATTATGTTTTGAGATGTCACCAAGGAGATGCTAAAGTGAATAACAATAATTAACATGAATTTCTAGAAAAAGAAAAGATTTTTCAAATTCTATAATCCACAATGATATAAGTGTAACATCCCATTTAATAACTTTTTCATACTATCAAACAAAACATTATATCATAATAAAACATAGCAGGTAGTAGGAGTAACAGTCATACACACATAGTATATGTATCTAGTACAGTCCTCCACACTTCTACATCTATAAACACGTATACACAAGGTAAGAGTAGGTAGAAAGGATGCTAAACTACACCCAAATCCTCAAAATACAGTAGAAGTCTAAACTATAGTGGTACTCCTTGTCAGGCTCCAACTCCTACTCAATAGGGGGTATCTCCATCTGGTTTATGCTCTGCTCCCACCAAACATAGGTGATCATTGCAAAAGGGATAATATGCAAAAGCAAACAACACGAACGAAAAGGGTAAGCTAACTGAAGGAAACAATATCGATACACTTTTGCAATTAGAGATATCATTTATAGCATAAAGTTCAATCCTAATTTATAAACTCGATATCCGGATCGTGTAAGTGACGTTGGAGCTCTTGGTGGCTTGCACCTGTAACGGTTCCCAGACTCTGCAGAGTCTGGACACATGGAGTATTCACCCGACCGTTCCCAGGGTAAGTCCCCTCCACGTCTAAGACTTGATCAAGTCCGACGACGAGGACCTCCTGCTACTCCTCACGACATAATCCATTCTACTCTATCTGAGCTTGAATGATTATTGGAGTTTCAGGATACCAACCATTTTAGATTCCTTACATCCTTACACACACTACAAATTACACATGGATTTTCCTTGAAATTCCATTTTAATCTCATCTTCTCATAACTTAAATTCATCCAATTAAATCATTCAATACTTCAATGGTAGCATTCCAACCATGCAGGGCCTAATTCGCACAAAGATGCATTAAAACATATGTTTTTACCCAAGCAAACAGATTTGGAACACTACTAGTGCAGTAGCTCTCGCTCAGGCTAAAAATTCTAGCCTAGGCGAGAGGTTATCTCGCTCAGGCGAATCAGTCTCGCCTAGGCGAGACACTAATAGTGGCAAAAAGAGAAAAACCTGGGCGGACTCTCGCTCAGGCTAGGCTGGTTCGTCCAGGCGAAATCGTTATCTCGCTCAGGCGACCCCAGCTCGCCTAGGCGAGACTTCGCGCAGGAACAGAGACTTGTTTCCTGGTGTTTTCGCTCAGGCGAGCGTCACTCGCCTAGGCGAAAATACCAGGTCACGAGCCTGTTCCTTCATGCGGTGAGCCAGTTTTTCTCAATCACAAACAATTAATCATCAAATCATGCAATTCAAACACCAGTTCATCAATCAAACATGCAATTCAAACTCATCTACCGATTTCCTATTTGAATTAAGAAGATTGGTTAGCTTCCCTTACCTCTATATATATAAATCCTTCTAATTAGCTAAGATCCTCCCACCCAAGAGCTTCAGCTGTACCACTTAGTGAGGTGGAGGAAAATGATGAGTTGAAGCTGAGAGGGGAGATCCTGAATTGGCCTCAGGTTTATGTTCTGAAATAGTGAAATAATGATTCAGAAATCCTCTTTTGATAGAGAGAAGGCAGAGGAAAAGAAGAGGGAGAAGGGGTGCTGTGAAGTGCAAGGTGTTTTCTGTGGTGTGGGTGGCAGAGAGAAGAAAGATCAAGAAGCTGGAATATTTGGGTTCCTACAATAAGAAATTTAATTTATCTACAAATTTAAAATTGTTTAAAAGTATAATGTATTTCTTCTTTTTGAAATAAAAACATAGGAGTTAAACTTAGTTAATTTAAGTTTTATTTTTAATATATTAAATTATTAAACTTTTCAAAACTGCTATAAAAATAATTTAGCACATTATTGTTATTCTAAGAATTTATAGCCACATCTTTCATCAATTTTTATTAAATTACGACCTGTCTATTTTATTTTGACGTGTTATGGTAAATTTAGTTATATTACTTCGGTACAAGATTTCATTAAATGTAGAATATGTTTAAATAACTTTCTAAAAAAAACTTTTTCTATAAAAAAATCAAATTTCTCTTGAAGATAAAATTATTTTATGTGTAATTAAAATACAAACAATAAAATATTAAATATTATATTGAATATTTGTTATCTAACTTATGTATAAATTAATTTCATCAATAAATACTTTTTTGTTTTAAAAATCTTTATGAAAAAACTTTATCGTATTACTTTGATGTTTCCTTGGAATAGTTGAATTATAGATTCGTGTTGTTTTAAAACCTTTATGATTTTTATCAAAATTTAATAATTCATTTTTATTCATTCCATGTCCATCTACATCGATTTAAAGGTAGTTTATGTAATACCCTAATTTTAACGGTTTAAAAACGAATAAAATAGGATGTATTTAAAACATATAAATAATACACAAAATATATTAATACAGTTTTACAAAAGATAGGACTATAAAATATAATATTTGTACAAACTAACTAAAAATCAATTATAGTTTTATACATAGACCGACCACTTACAATAACTTTCACTTAAACCTTCCATCAATCTAATAGATGGTTCCTCATCCTCTACAGGTGCCTCGAAAACTTCAATTACATCTACTCTCACCGAATAGGTGATTATCGCAAAAAAAAAGACAAACTACACAAGAGAGAAACACAAAAGAAGGATAAACTAATGTGCAAAAGATATATTCATAGATACATGTTTAAATCATGCCAGATACTTACAAACATGGTATAAAACATATCTTTGATCTATAGTCACACAAGCAATTGACACTAAATCCAATTATATGGATACATGCACTTTACATCGGATTCACTGGTGGTGTGCACCTACAGTGGTTTTCAAACTCTGCAAAGTTTGGTCTCAATGGGTTATCACCCAACCACTCACAGGTAAATCCCCTTCGCACCTAGGACTTGATCAAAACCAGTGACTGAGACATCTTTCATCTCTTCACGATATAACATACTCTACTCCACTTAAGTGTGATTAATTATTAAAGAAAGGATACCACCATATTGAATCCTTATGTCAATGGATAGACTAAATTCACATCACATCCCATACTTGTTAAGATATGTCAAATATTGTATTAGCTATAATTTAGGCATTATTATATTTGTGAGCAAATCTGTGCACTCATTCCTTTAATAGATGAGGAATTATAGCACTCTTATATATATATATATATATATATATATATATATATATATATATATATATATATATGGTACCCTATTCTTTGAAATAATACATCAAAATTATTCTTTAAATCTTTTCTATATGGTATCAGAGCCAAACACTAACATCCTCTACAATATAGGAAGCGATGCTTCTTTATTTGAATATTTCTGATGGCTCCTTTCGATAAAAATCAATCGGAGAAACTTGATTTTGGGACTTTCGCTGCTACCCATATGCAAGATGCTATTTCCAAGAGTCATAGTTCTATTGTTGCCGGATTTGTGTCCAAGTCAAGTATATCTAACTCTGCTCTTAATCTTTCTGTTGTTACTAGGGGTGATGATTGGATAATTGATTCAGGTGCTACCGATCATATGACTTGTGATCCACATAAATTTATTAATTTTTCCCCTAATTGTTCTAAAACTGCTATTGTTAATGCTAATGGGATCTCATCTCCTATTGAAGGTGTAGGTACTATATCACTCTCTCCCTCCTTATCAATCTCTGATGTTTTATTTGTTCCTACATTGAATTGTAATCTTCTCTTTGTCAGCAAGTTAACCAAATCACATTCTTGTGTTGCCTTATTTTATGCAACCCATTATTTTTACCAGAACATCCATTCCAAGGAGAAGATTGACAGTGGTAGGGAGAGAGAAGGATTGTATTACCTTGAAAATGTCTCACAACAAACCCATAAAGGAATGTTGGCTTGTCTTGCGAGTGAACACATACACGATAAAAACAAAAAGGAAATTTGGTTATGGCATAGAAGATTGGGACATCCCTCTTTTGGTTATCTAAAAAAATTACTTTCATCACTATTTCATAAATGCAATATTTCTGATTTTATTTGTGAAACTTGTGTAATGGCAAAAAGTCATCGAGTTGTGTTTCCTTTAAGCAATAAAAAAACAAATTTTTCTTTTTCATTAATCTACACAGATGTTTGGGGCCCTGTCCCACAATCTACACATAATGGGAAAAAATGGTTTATCAGTTTTGTTGATGATTGTACTCGGGTAACTTGGGTATATTTGCTTAAACATAAAAGTGATGTGTGTAATGTGTTTCGTTCCTTTCATCATATGATAGTTACTCGATTTAATACACACATTAAGGTCATTCGATCAGACAATGGAGGGGAGGGGAATATTTTAGGACTGAATTAATCGAGTTCATGAACTCCAAAGGCATCTTACATCAAACTACATGTCCTTATTCACCACAACAAAATGGGGTGGCTGAGAGAAAAAATAGAAATTTATTAGAGGTGACAAGATCACTTTTGATAGATGGTAATGTCCCATCTCATTTATTGGGTGAGGCTGTGAGATCTGTAGTTTATTTGATTAATTGAACACCTTCTAGTGTGCTTAACTTTTGAAGGCCTTTTGATGTGTTGTCTGATCATTGTATCCTTCCTTCCATAGTCTCTTTACCTCCTCATATTTTTGGAT
>Ga0214545_1002267_pt1 | contig 37059 bp, 16 predicted proteins | sample CNSS4metaG_FD_160064 | JGI IMG/M metagenome (GOLD analysis project Ga0214545, IMG submission 160064) | Root nodule microbial communities from cowpea collected in UCLA plant growth center, Los Angeles, California, USA - CNSS4 | ecosystem: Host-associated > Plants > Roots > Nodule | place: USA...
AATAGATATAAAAATATATATATATATATATATATATATATATATATATATATAATTGAAATAAAAAATAATCCAGAGGTCAAGGACCATCAATGCATACTTTCTGTCTCTGAATGTTCTTCGTAATTAAGTTATCTATGTCAGGTTTTAATCAAATCAACTGTTTGTTTTTTTTTTTCTTCATAGATAAATCTTCTTTTGTGATTGGTTAAATATGGGTATAATATAGATACAGATAATATATTCAACTTTTTAAATGTACAGGGGGATGGAGATGATTATTATATATCTGCCTCGTTTTCGTTTTTATTATAATTTCATTCTTAATATTTAATATTAAAAAAATCTGTATCTCTTGATATTAAATTTTTTATCATTTTTATTTTTAAATAATGCTTGGAATAATAATGGGATCGGTAGTATTGCTATCCAATAACTATGAAGATCAGAAAACAAAAATCATATCAATAAGATATAAAGATAAGAATGTAAATAAATTTTTACTTCAAAATAAAAGTAAAATAGTCCAACTTGCAACAACTCAACCTTATAAAAAAAAACCGTCTTGAAGAATAATTAAATTTGATCTTAATACGTATACGATTATAATCATGAAACCACTATTTTAGTGTTCTATTATAGAGATGTTTTGGTTTGATAAAAGGGATTATGAAGAATTAAATTGAAAAATTGATTATATAATTAATATTTATCCACAGTAGTGGAGGTTTGATTCCTGATCCCGTGATGCATTGTCTAGAATAAAATCAATGGAACATTTTATATGAAATCTTATTTGGAATCAAAGTACTACTAATAGTAATGAGGGTAAGTAACCCTAGAAAGATTCCACGCCAACATCTTTATTACCTCGTGTTTGCATAACCAATTAGTTGCTACTTTTCAAAAGCCAAATTAATTGTCCATCAAATTCACAAGTCACTTGATCCTCTCACACAAAGTCAAAAACTTTATCACCAAATCATTCATCACTATATTATGCATCTATCTCCGGTCAAAAATAACCTTTTTTTTAAATTCAATATATTGTTGATATTATATAAAAGAAGATCAAGTTGTTATTTTTTATGATGTCCAAGTGAATAAAAGATGTATTTAGAGTTAGGTCAAAATATAACTCATTAGAATCTTAATCATGTGCATAATCTATTATGAGTCAATATGGCACAAAAATTTGAAAGTTATTTGAAAAACTAAACCATTAATATGTTAGGTGAACAATCTAATTGATTAGAAATCTAATCATTTAGAAAATTAATAGAGTCAATTAAATTTCTCAGCACAAGTTTTTAAATATGAAAATTGGCATTCTATATCCATATCTTGCAGCAATTGAAATTTGGAAATTCGGACAAAGATTGAGAAGATGCATTCTTGAAGCATATTGGAAGAATTCGTTGAAGTTCATCATGATCCCTCAAGATTAGAATCAACTACATGGATCTTGACTTGGCAAGATAAAGGAAAATCATATTTGAACAAGGTGTATTGAATCTGATTACTGATTTGTGATTTTTGTATTATGTTGTTTGTTTGAAACATTATGAAAGTGATTGTATGATGCAAGTGTGTATATAACCTTGCTTAAGTATTCTTTTCTTGTCTTAGAGTTAAGATTTTCTAAGTGTTTTTGTAAATCTTTGAGACATAGTGGAAGAAACTATCTAGGTGTAGTTTATTTGGAGAACAGATGTAGATTTCAAGAAATCAAACCATTATAAATCATTATAAACCCTTGTGTGTGTTCTATCTTTCCTTCATTATACTTGCTCTTTCTTTCATAATTAAGTTTATTTCTTGGTGATTGATTAGGTCTTTAATTTGTGCATCATCCATTTACTTTGTTAATAGATTAAAGTAACTTTTCTCTTCTCTTGGTTTATGAAAGATTGACCTATCTATTTTAACATATATAATCTAAACAAAAATTAATACATGGATCCTTTAATTCTAATCTTTCTTATGAAAGATCTTATGATAACATCTAAAATAAAATAATCAATTTGATTCACAATTAGTCACATACAAGGATATCAACTAACTCAATGCAATGTCAAAATATTAATTGTACACTAAATTGAAATTTAGTACAAATTGGTTTTACTGCCCAAAGAAAACAAAGTTTAAGAAAAAGATAAAGATAAACTCAAAAACACTTAAGATGACCATGTTAAAAAATGAATTTTAAATCTAATTCAATCTTATAAACTTGACTTATATGTTAAGATTTTTATCTATTTATATAATATAAGTTCATTTTAATTTTATTTTTATTTTTATTTTTAGTAGGATCTCCAAAATATACCTATACCTCTAATAAATTTAACTATTTCTTTTTTAATTTCTTTTATATACTTATATTAGAACACAGAAACGAGTCTAGATGACTTAACATTGATTAGTTATGGGCTTGAGTGATAATTTTTGTTAAATAATTATTTAATTTTATTGTTATATATTTCTCCCAACTCAAAATAATAACAGGGTAACCTGAAACACATTTATAGACCATATATATATATATATATATATATATATATATATCCTAATTAATTTGTTTTTTATTGAGATGAGAGAAAAATAACCCACGTGGCGCTATAATATCTATCACGATACATTTAATATCATAAATTGAATTTATTCACTGTCCGATTTTGTCTCTTTCATTTATTATTTATATTTATAGTATTTATATATTTGGAAAATAAGAATCACTTTAGCCACACATAAATTGTTTAAGTGAATATGTACAATTAGTTATTTTAATTTATTAATTTTGAGTAAGTAATAAACTTCATCAACATCTTAATCGCTTGGTGGAAAATTAAGTCAGTGCTAATATCATATGCCTGGCTATGATGAAGCTTTCACTCATGAGAACAGGTAAATGAAGTGCGAATTCAAAAATCATATTATGAAATACTAGCGTAACACAGGCGCTATCGCGCCTGTGTGTATATTTTTTAAATATACGTAATATTTTATTAGCAGTGATAATATTATAATGTTATTAAATAAATATATATATATTAAAATTATATTTATTAAAAATAAAGTGAAATATATCAGAACAACAAAGGCATCTGATTTTATAAAAAGTTTATAAAGTAACGGTCAATTTTTAAAAATTTAATAAATTATTATATTTAAAGGGTAAAATCGGTATTTTGAAAAGTGGACACAAAAAGGGGAATCCCCTTTATATATTGTTATAGATATGTGATGGTTTATTTATTAAAATTATTTATTAAATGAGATATCACAATTTTAGTTTAATTTTATAAAAAAAATGACACCTTATTTAATTTTGGCATCATTATCCATATCTACTGTATTATTTTTTTTATGTTTCTTTTTTAAGTTTTTGTTAAACCCGGTTTCTTTCTTCATTTATCGAGTTATTATTATTTTTTTCTTTATTTTGTCCAAAGTACAAATACTTTGAAAATTCTATAAAAAAGTGCATATTGCAGTTTATTTAAGATTACAAGTTTTTCGAACAATTAATATTGGAACAACAATATTCAGATTAATGAAAAGACAATTAGCAAGGTTGATAACATATTTACCTTATATAAATTAATTACTTAATATACATAGTAGCCCAATAAATATATTAATGTTTCCATTTCATTTTTATAATATAACTTTTTCAAAATTAAATGATAAAATAATTAATATTGTGCTTCTTGATATTGCTTATTATATTTTTAATTCTGCAATATCAAAATCGACGTCCAATTTAATCATATATAAAGGAGTGCTTCTTGTTATCTATGACTATATATAAAGGAGATTCCATCTTTTGTGTTCACATTTCATAATTCTAACTTTACCCTTTATAACTTAATTATTTATTAAATTTTTAAAAAACAACGATTACTTTTACAAGTTTTTATAAAACTATTTACTTATTTCCTTTTTTTTTCAACAGTTATTTTTCTCATAATTTCTCCATATATTTCACTTTATTTTTTATAAATATATTTTTATTTTGTTTATTAACTTATTCAAAAAATACGTACACACAGGCGCGATCGCGTCTGTGTTTATGCTAGTTTATTATATTATTATTATTTATTAGTTTTAATGTTATTATTACATTTATTATTATTTATTAGTTTTAATGTTATTATTACATTAGTAATGTCATTATTATTAGGGTTAATAATGTTTTTAGTCCCTAAACTTTAACTTAAAATTGGAATTCGTCCATGTCTGAAACTTCAATATATTTTGGTCCTTACACTTTATAAATGAATGAATATAGTCCTTTTAACCCAATTATGTTAATTTTTTTTTATGTGTCAAACGCTTTTCATATTAGTATTGAAGTTTTTTACACTATTTGACATATTCTTCAATCAATATCTACTGAGAACTATGTTCGACACTTCAAACAAAATTATAAGTAATTGAGTTAAAAGAATTATATTAATTTATTTTAAAAGTTTAGGAACCAAAATATATTGACGTTTTCGATAGGACGAATTCCAACTTTAGGTCAAAATTCAGGGATTAACTAGTGAAAACACAGCGCGTTTGTATTTGTATTTTTTATTTTTTACAAAAAATTGAGTTAAGATCAATTAAAGATATATAATTAATTTTTAAAATAGTTGTTAAATGTAAAATTAGAAAAAAAAATATGCATTTTTTTTAAATAACTGTTAAAGATAAAAAAAAGGTTTTAGAAGAACAATTAATGATAAATTATTTATAAAATAATTAAAGATAAAACTGAAATAACAAAAAATATTGTTATATATATATATATTATAGATATAATTAATATTATTATTAATTATCCACAAGGTCTAATAAAAAAAAAAATAAAAAAATATATTATTAAAAATTTATTTTTTAATTTATATATATATATATATATATATATATTTTTTTTTTTTTGCATAAGTACATAACGTGAGATTGGAAAAGAAATCAAACAAAATTAATTGAAAGTACATTGATAGAAAGTACATTACTTAAAAGTTCATAATTTAAATAATAATACTTAAATAATTTTAATTAAACAATAATACTTATCTAAAGACTTTCGATCACCCTTAGTCATTATGTTATGTTATACAACTTATTCTAATAGTAGAGGTATATTAATATTAGAAAAAATAGCCACTTTTTTCTTAAATATAATTTCATAATTAATTTAATAAATGTATATTAATATTGAGAAATTTTGTTTACGACATTTTTTCCTTAAATACAGTTTTATAATTATTTTAATAGAGAAATATTAGTATTGAAAAGAAAAGAATTGAGACTTTTTTACTTGTTCTCTTTAATAGCGTATTGGATATAACCTCACCCACCTTTGGTCAACAATGTAGGTTTGCAATGACACTGACTCCATCATGTAGATTTTAGGAGTGTAGGAAATCTCTCAGGTTAACGAATGTAGATACATGCTGCATTCATGTTTATAAAGCAAAATGCAAAATACATTATTACATTCACAGTTAAGGATTCATGTTTATAAAGCAAAATGCAAAATACATTTTAAAAAGTCGTACATTTAAATAAAAACATACTTGTTAAGTTTGAATCTAAACAAATTAGATGGACGTTTAGGTAAATGTGTATATACTAGATTATCTTTCTCTCTCATCTTCATTTGTGTAAAGATGAGAATATCTCATTATCTTTCACATCCATTTAAACAAATCATATTTAATCTTCGGGAACAAACAAGTTTTATCCTTTCTCATTTATCCTCTTAATCAACAAATCCCTATAAACAAACACAATATTCAAATTTGGAGACTAAAATATATTACAGTTTCAAATAAATACAAATTTAAATTTGACATCTAAATTATTGATTAAAAAACACATTTAACCATTTTACAAAGTCAAATTACGTTTATGTCTCTGTTAAAAGTAAATAAACAAATAAATAAAATAATGTGTAAAATAATTTTCCAAGAAACGTGGAAATTTTAAAATACTTTAAATAAAAAGGAATACAATAGTTAATAAATATACATTGAAATTATTAAAAAATTACTTAATTATATTTTTAGTTTCTATATTTTACAAAATCTATGATTTAACTTTTTTATTTTTTTTCTTGTTTATTAGTTATACCATATTTTGATTATGAATAGTTGTTATACATGTAATTTTAGTTCTATTTTAAATTTGAAATTAGAATCATATTATTTGGTATTGCAATTTGTATTATGTTAAAAAAGACAAATTTATAAAAATAAAATTCAAATATTTTTCATTATTTTTTATTAAAAAAAAGTATTTAAGCTTGTATATTTGAAAAAAAAAATCTGGACATTGGAATTTTGAATACAAACGAAGGACCCTGGTCAAAAACGGAAGAAAAGTTTCCATTTTCATGTTTCTAAGGAAAGAAAACAGAGCGGGTTTTGAATTTTGAGAGGGATTTGGTTGATTTGGGAGACAGAGAGGAAGCATAGCACAGCTACAGCATCCATGGATGTGGAGGACTGGGATTTGAGTGCAGAGGACCTCGATTCCCTCGAAAGAGACGCTTTCCAGAAGATTGCTCAACTACGCAACCCTCCTCCTCCTTCTTCTCCACACCAACATCACAATTCTTCAACTGCAACAATGAATCACTTCCCATCAAACCCCCTTCCCAATTCGCGTCCCCAAACTGTAAAGTTATTATCTTTTCTCATTGCCGTTAATTTAAGTGTTATGGGTACTTCTTTTTTTTTTTTTTTGGTATGTCAAGGTTAACTTAGTCGTTTTGATGTTAAGTTTTCATGCCTATATTATGTCCCATTTAAATTTAAGCAACCCAGAAGAAGAAGCCCAAGCTGTTTGATATAACTAGTATTTTACTTTATTTATATGAATTATGAAGTTATGAAGTATATATGACATTTTTTTGGGTAGGAACATTGCTTTGTGTCTTAGTTTTATTGCTCCAATCCAGGTTGGTGCTTCGTCTCAAGGAGCAAGAGCATTGCCCACGTCATTGAAATCAGGGACAGGGACAGACAACGGTGAGCTTACCGTCTCTTGCACCATTTACTTAGTCACCCTTTATTTTCTCTCTATGGCCGTCTATCTTTTCTATCTCTTTCTTTTAATTTTTTATCAACCATTTCTTATTGGTACATTATGCTCAATTGTCTTTGAAAGTTTCTATTTGCCTGCTGTAATTTGTTATGTTGATGGTGATTTGTGGGTGTTTGTTTTGTTTATCCGGCTTTATGTGTTGCAGACAAACAATCCAAAAATGGACTGGTAAAGTTTTCAGTCAAATTTTTTCTTCATTCCAGTGGAAATATTGCAGCAAAATTTCAATATGACCAGGTTTTACTGACTAAACTACTTGCAGAAGTATTGATTTTCTTATTCAATTTTGAATCCTTCACAAACATGCCTTTGTCTTTGTTTGACCATATACAAGTGTCAATGTAGAGCCCCGGGCTCATGCTTTGGGCTTTGTTTTGCATCAGGTAGTAGTTGCTGCTTTTCGAAAAATCTCTAAATCTTCTTGGAATGCAAAGGAACGGTATGTTTCTCCACCCTTCATCCAATTTGTTTGTTTGTCCACTGCATACTAGTGTGAGTATGTATTAGTTTTCTGGATTGGCTACTTTGTTGCCTTAGCCATATAAACGTTGAGCCTGCAGGTTATGGGTATTCCCACTGTCTTCCTTGTCGGAGGCGGAGAAGTTTCTTGGAGAAGTATCAGGTTATAATGTTCAGGTATGCTTCCTTATTTCCCTTTCTTTGTAGTTAGGAAATTGATGTTAGTAGTATGCTACTATTTACCATAATGAGAGAAACAACCTTGACATACACAAAGTTCCTTTTCATAATAATTTTTTTACCTTGAGTATGAGTCTTGGATCAATAGTAAGACTGATACCAGTGCCATCATTTGTGAGGGAGGGCTTGCGGGCTTGTGTCACTCTTCTGATTATCATAGAAAAACCGTCCCGTCATTTGATGATTGTACTGGCTCTTTGAGTATAAGATAGTAAGTGGTATTTTTTTTTAGCTTCCTTGTTCGTTTTGTTGGCTAATTGGTTTTTTATGTGTTTCTTCTGAATTATTTTATTTGGAGAGAAAATAGTGGACATGAGTTTCAAATATTTTCTGTGTAGATTTGAGGAAATCCATGATGTATCTTTTTGCCCCGAATTGTAATGTAATTTTTCGGTTTCCGTTTTTTTGTTTTAATTTATATTTGTTTCAAGGCATTTTCGCCATTTTGCCTGTTGCCAATTACAACTTTCTTCTGCTTGTGCAACCCTCTTTATTAACCCTTGGATGTTTTAATAATGGAAAAATAGATTATTGGAAAAGTAAACCATCCTATGTGAATAATAGGACTAGGAGATTCAAAGGTTGGATCTGGGATCACTGATTCTGTAAATGTTTATTCATTGAGTGAGAAAAACATGTTATCCTAGAGTAAGCTTGTGTACTCGATTTTTGTGTTTAAGTTTCTTGTTTTTTTGACATTATTTTGTTGGTTAACTTCATCTTTATATCATTTAGTTTTCTTCATTTATTTAAATAATTTTACAGGTTGAAAACTTAGATCCCTTGGTGCAACGTGCCATTGCTGCAGCTTCTGCAGTTCCAGATCTTCAAGGTATATACTGAATATTTTCGTTATCAATTTGTTTTCTCTTTTCTAGGTTGCAAGACTTTAGGTCTACATTTGTGTTTTTTATGAAAATTTCTGAAGTTGCTATTTTTGGCTGCTTTTCTTAAAGATCGTTACTGCAAGATCCCTAGTTATATTGAATCAAAGCTATTGCCATTTCAGCGAGAAGGTGTTAGGTATGTAGTGACCTGTTCACTTTTTTCTCCCTCACTATTCTCATAAATATGGATCAGTAAAGTTATTGTCTTTTATTTTCCTTGTCTATTTGTTTTTTTCCTCTCATGCATTCATTTTAGTTATTATTTATTATTTGTTTTCAGGTTTATATTGCAGCATGGGGGGCGTGTTCTCTTAGCAGATGAAATGGGACTGGGGAAAACATTGCAAGTAATTCACTGTCTAAAATTAAATTATTTCCATGTTTGCACTGTGCATCAAAGCGTTTTGCTTCTTTAAAACAAACATACAATTGTTTGTGGTGGAAATAAAATGTTATCTATTGTCGGGTCATAAATTTGGTTAACTATTTTTCTTCTGTAAATAAAAGAGTGCATCTCAGTGTCTTAAATGTTAATTGACTCACGATAGAAATCATCCTTAATGACACAGTAATATCTCTAACTTAAATAACAATATTACACATAAATAACATCACAGTCACAGTAGCACTGGTGTAGTAGTGTGTAACATCCATTTGTTGTAATTTGGGGCTGTGTATTGTGTCAGAGTTATGATATTTTCTTTGGTTGTTAATTGTTATGACTGGCAACTCCCTATTTACCAGTATGAATGTAGAATTTATTATTGTAGAAAGTTTCTTAATACATTCTTTTCCACTTATCTAATCAAATGGAGATAATTTTCTCATCTTTCCTTTTTTATTTCTGTTTAATCAAACCATACATCTTTTCAACCCTTTCCTTTTATTTGTTCCGTCTATTTTCTTTTCTCCTTATTTCATTCCTCATCCAAACAAGGTGTCAAGGGAAGTATGGAATATTTATTCAATTAGACTACCATATTAGATAAGTGTTCTACCTTTAATTTTTCTTGACTTCTGTGTCAACGACCAAATTTAATTGTGACTGGAGCTTAGGCTAAGCTAATTGAAACACTTATTTGGCAGTCTCCTCTAAAAAGTCTATTTCCAAAATAAACACTTGCCAAAATACATATACCACTAGCCAGAATCCGGGCATCACATATCTAATTCAATAATGTTCGTAGGAGGTAATGGTGTTTCATAATACCAAAACCTTTTTGATTGGAGGATGTTCAAGATAAAAAATAAAATCAAAATTGTCACCAAAACAAGGGAGGTCTGACAAAATTGCTAGAATGATTTCCAACTGTCAGCAGCTTACTACTCATCTACATAGAAATCTGACTGAAAAAATGATATAGAGATGGATGCTGTGCGGCACAACAATATCCATGAGCATGTTGGAGGAGCCCAACAGAGCTCTATTTTTATTTTTTTCATTGTTAGTGACAGAGATATATACTAGATGACTGAATAGTCTCAATAAAATACGTGCATAGAAACCAATTAATTAATCAAATTTTTTAAAGAAGCAACGTTTAAACACTTTGCAATTAAAGAAGTAAATGCCAAAATGAAATGTTAAATGGCAAAAGTTGGAAATCAACAAATTAAATAAATAAGAATTGTTGAGGTCTAACATTTAATATATACATAGGGTTAAAAGCTTATAAAGGCTTTCAATCCTCTCTCATAAAATAGCTTTTGGTGTTGAGTTAGACCTAGTCCCAATTCAAGAAGGATCATTCATGTTAGAGCTGAAATTGAGTTGGTTGTCTCACTGATAACCCTCTCTTGACAATCCACATGGGGACAATTTCATCTAATGAATACTCTATTTTAGAAATAACAATAGTATGTCAACAAAATCTTATCTCACTTGGAGCAACTTCATCTTGTTGGTCGCTTTGTCTATACACTGGTGGCTCTTTGTACAGATAGTCCTTCCTGGATTATAACTTGCTAATGGTCACATGATCTAACATGGACATCCCAAAAATACGTTATAGAAAATCACTCAGTAAAACCAAGGTCATTTCCCATGTTGAAAGTTTCAATGCCATGTTTCATAATGGAATTTCATTCATCATAATCAAAATATGATAGGTTCCCAACCTCTATGGGGAAGCCTCTCAATGTTTATGGCCCATATAGAATCATCTAGGCAGGTAATGTAAACTTAGTAATGGAGAGAGAAATTGATACCTAGTCTATCACTTACGAGGAGAAGAATGATGTAGGGGTGTGGAAGTTTATTGTTGCAGTGTGGTGTGGGTCTAGAGTATGTACTCTGACTTGGGAAGGCCTTCTCCTGTGGCGTCTTCTCTTGTACTCGTTCGTTATTTTTTGAAATGCAAATACATCAGATTTCTAGTAGAAATTCTTGTAAAATGATTGCTTCTGTCGTATTTCACAAAATATAATCACCTAATTGACCAAAAAGGTTCATATACAAAAATTTTAGATGGTCAGCAGCCAATATAAAAGACTTATTTCTCCTAGCAAATAATATTAGATAACAGTTACATTGCAAAATAATTAAGATAATGATAATAAAAATATTAGAAATATGCTGCCATGGTCGCTATCCACTTAAAGCTATGCACAATCAAACCAAATCACTGTTTGGAACTACAAAATAATTGTTTGTAGACCTGAACGCTTACTGATATTTAATAATGACTAGAAGATTATTTAATGATGATAAAATCCATTCCTAGAGTGCTAAAATACACCTTCAAAAATAAAATATACTAAAGCTTAATTTATCAAGTCTTTGGGTTGTGGTTGTACTTGAGGACATGAATTTTCCATGGAGTGGTTTTTATTCCTTTCTTCTCAAAGCACCGTTCCTAACTTCAGGAAATTGCTCAAGAGCTGCTTAGGTGTGTAGGGGAAAATAAATGGCATTTCAAAGTCTCTTGGTAATTTGTAGAAGATGACTTGAAATAGATAAAAAGGAGCACAAACACAAAATGATGCAAATCAACTGGAAAAGCAGGAACAAGGTGAAGAAAGAACTACCATTTAATTGCACAAGAGAAACATTTTATACAAACCGGTGATTTGCATGGGATTTTGACGAGATGGCAACAAATTTGGCACAAAGAGGCCTGTTGCCTTGGGCCACATGGGTGTTGGTATGTCAGTTGGCGGCACCAGCCAGATGCACCAATGATATTGGCGTAATAGACCATTCAGATCTACCCTTTTAGTAAAATGTTTCTATTCTACAATTATGTTATTTTCTTGTTCTGTACTTTTCCCCCCAAAAAAGAAGAAGAGGGGGGCAGGGAGCAGACAGAGGGGATGATGGTTGAAGTGAGGGCCTTAGATTTTATTAAGTTTCATTCTTAAACTTACAAAAGTGGCCGTCCTTTCTTTTTTTTTAAAAATTGATTGGCGTGTTTCATTTTGCAGGCCATTGCTGTAGCTTCATGCATTCAGGAGTCGTGGCCTGTTCTCATAATTGCACCATCTTCACTGCGCTTGCAATGGGCTTCTGTAAGAATTGCATTTTTTTCATTTAATAAAAAGCATTCGGAAACTTATTTTATGCTCCCTGTTTTGCTTTATTTCAGATGATTCAACAATGGCTGAATATTCCTTCATCAGATATACTAGTATGCTATCCATGATCCCTTCACCGAATTTTATGTATTTTTTTGGTTTATATAGAAAACTGTAGAACATCATTCTTTTGGTTGTTCGAGGTTTCTAATCTGATAAAGTACCTAATTTACTTTTGTATTCTGAATTCTTTTCTGATAAAGTAGATTGTCTTACCTCAAAGTGGTGGATCAAATAGAGGAGGTTTCAATATCGTATCTTCAAGTTCTAAAAACAGCATTCGTCTGAATGGACTATTCAACATCATCTCATACGAGTTGGTGCCAAAGCTACAGAATTTGCTTACGACATGTGACTTTAAGGTTAGTACCTTCATGTTATCCGATTTTCTGACTTTCATTGTGATTTCTATGTCCTTAATCATATATCAGTATTTGATTTTAACCATTTCTTGAAGGCTGGGTACGATGAATAGAGGAAGTCATCTTTATATTATTGCAATCAAAGTGTTGAAATTTTGAAATACATGAATTTGATGAAGTATTTAATGTTTGTAAATTGAGTCTCATTATGATCTGCAGGGTTGTACTAGGCTATTAAATAGTGTGTTTATTTGGCCACGGGTTGTTAAATAGAAATTGTAACCTGTGTACTGAACACTTTCTTGGTAGCCGTCCAATGGTGGAGTGTCTTGTAGTTATTGTTGGAGCGGCAGACTTTTGCAATCATTTTTGCGTATGTTTTCTTTTTCTGTTCTAACTAACTCTGTATCTATACTTTCTGGTCCCCTTTATAAGGGTGATATGTACACATCCATAGGTGATGCTTCTACAGTAATTAACGTTTCCTGTGTTCTTTTGTATCTCTTCTCTACTTGGTAATACGAGACTTGTTTTTGTCTCCCTTCGTTTGATTGTTTTCTGTGCATTGCTCTTCCAGAAATGTTATATAGATTGATGGAAGCTGTGGAGGTGATTACTGTTTCCCCCTTCTTTGGGTCTGTTGGCTGGGAATTCTATTAGTTATTGGTTATTAAATGAAAATGACTTCAATTATCCGTTCAATCAATTACCTGATAATGATGATGGCATTTCTTTTACATGGTATCCATTAGTTTGAGGTTGCATGTGATTTTCATAGTGTCTAGCAGCTATTGCATATCTATCCTGATAAAAAAAAATAGCCAATATACAAATTATTTTTTTCTTTTGTTTCAATTATGACCTCTTGCCCTTTTGGTATACTTTTTCTTTGAAAAAAGTAAAATGATTTGAGCAAGGGGCTAAATAGTATTTATTTTTTATATTTCATCTTTTTTTATTATTGTGTTTTTATAATCAAAGCTTTTCCTGAATTTATGTCTGGGACTACAATTCTTTGGCTGCATACATGGCAAAAACATTGTTCCAATTATTACTGATAAATCACACTCTTAGATATGAACTATTTTTGTTCAGGTTGTGATTGCTGATGAATCACATTATCTGAAAAATGCTCAAGCAAAGAGGACAACTGCTTCTCTTCCTGTCATAAAGGTATTCACTCTTGAAAGTGACAATCAGATGTATACCCATATCTAAATTTCATGTTTAACAGACACAGAAAACATATAAGGAAAAAGATAAGAGAAGAAGTGAGAGAATTGAATGGATAATTAAACAGGAGAAAAAGAAAAAATAAGTCCGGAGGGTGCACAGAAGCGTCAGCAAAGGGTCTAGTACTCTGAACCCTTGTTCCCCTCCTCCCCTAAAGGAAGTCTGACTTCATATGTGAAACATATAAAGTAAATTTTGTTTTAGCTTCAATTACAGTATAGACTGTCTGCGGTAGAGTTTTCCCCGAAAGGAAGTCTGACTTCATATGTGAAACATATAAAGTAAATTTTGTTTTAGCTTCAATTGCAGTATAGACTGTCTGCGATAGAGTTTTCTGTCAAATTCTCTCATGCTTTCTTTGACAACAAAGCATTGTAAAATTGTCAGAAAGCTCAATATGCATTATTGCTTAGTGGAACACCTGCTTTATCCAGACCAATTGAACTATTCAAGCAGGTAACTCTTTTTATGTCTATTTATGTTTCATAACTCATTAGTATTTGGAATTTAGGAGTATACATTTTAATAATCTGATTGAAATTGTGCTGTAGTTGGAAGCTTTGTATCCTGATGTATATAAGAATGTTCATGAATATGGTAACCGGTATTGCAAGGGTGTAAGCCATCTCTTCATTACTGATAAAATCCTTTTGATTAGCCAGTTTTTCTTTTGCTTTTAATGGATGAGCATTCATGCTGCCATTATCACATGGATCTTCCAGGGATTTTTTGGACTTTATCAAGGTGCAAGTAACCATGAAGAGTTGCACAACTTGATGAAGGCTACAGTGCTGATTCGTAGGCTTAAACATGATGTTCTTTCTCAACTTCCTGTAAAGCGCAGGCAACAAGTGTGTACATTTATTACCATTGGTTCTCTGCAACATTTTATTTTCTGCTACTTTTGACTATTTATTTCAATTTGTGCACACTCATGTTTTATAGAACCTAAGAATTGATTATTATATTTGTTTGGTAACTGGTTCACAGGTCTTCCTAGACTTGGCTGACAAGGACATGAAGCAAATTAATGCTTTATTTCGAGAGGTGATTCAATATATCTGTTATTCATATTTGCCTTTAGAATTGATTTCCAATTCGAACAAGTAATTTGACTTCCTTTGGCTAAACTGTTCGTTAGTTGGTTAATGTAGATATTGTGATCAATTTACTTAACGCTAATAAGTGAATTGTATTCTAGTCTGTGATAGAGAAAACTGATATCTTCTTTTATTTATGAAATTTGTTAGAAATTTGCTCTGAAGTTTTACCTTGATCTGTACTGGTAGTTGTTATATATATCAGTTTACCTAGAAATTTACAAAATCAGTTTACTTGGAAATGGTAGTGTTTATGTCGTGTCTATGTTAGAGGTGGTAAAAAGCTGACCAGGATTGATTTTTCTCCTGTAGTTGGAAATGGTAAAAGCCAAAATTAAGGCTGCTAAATCACAAGAGGAGGCAGAATCGCTCAAGTTTACTCAAAAGACTATAATTAACAAGGTATTGATGCAATGACTTCTGCACACAATTCAGGTTGCGCTATTTGTTTGAAAATTTGTTGCTATTTCCTAGAAGTAGAACATAAGTTTATAGTTTATTTTCTGCAATGCATGTTCCCACTCTTCATGTGGGGCAATTTAAAATTTGACTGTTTGTGGTTAAACATAAAATTTTGATTTATTCAATTCCAGATATATACTGATTCTGCAGAAGCCAAGATTCCATCTGTTCTTGATTATCTTGGAACTGTCATTGAGGTACTCCTCTCCTTCACCTCCTTGCAGCAATGGAGGATTAATACTTTCAACGCTGCATATGCACCAAGATCCCTATGATATGTTTCCTGCTTTCTTTGTATGAGTATACTTGCATGTATGATGTTTATTTGTTACCTAATCTCATACTAGTTAGTTTTGGTTAAATTTGTTGTTTTGTGTTTCTTTTATTGTAAAGATGCCCTTTAACACTGACTGTAGGTTGATTATTTGAATGGATTGAATGAATATTGTGGTAAAAGTTTTTAGAGTAGGCTGACTGAGTATTGATGGAGCTTTCGTATCTGGTCAGCTCAAAGTTATATAGTCCTGATTCTACAAGAACATATCAGATAATATTCTGTTGCATATCCTTAATTTTGACAATGACAAGCTTGAGCTGTAGCCTGTGTTCAATTCTCTGTGAGAAAGTATTTGTGGTGATAAAGATTCTGAGAAAAAAAAAAAACTTTTAGTGGGATAATTACATTAATTGTATAACAAAATAGATGTGAACAGATCGTTGTTGAGTTGATTGATTTATCTCATGCTTCACCCCTAATCAAATGAGTATACAATTAATTGAAAAGAATGGCATCTTCAGTTTTTTAATCTTAATATTTCTTTAATTGGGTTGTTGATCATTGGAATTGGTAATGTTATGCTTCCTAATTGTCGCAGGCAGGTTGCAAGTTTCTTATATTTGCACACCATCAGCCAATGATTGATTCGATACATGAGTTTCTTCGTGTAAGTCCACTTAAATGTTATGCATCTCATCCTGAAATGGTAGAGTCTCATAAAACTGTTCAAAATTTCCAGAAGAAAAAAGTGGGTTGCATCCGGATTGATGGAGGTACACCTGCTGCTTCCAGACAGCAATTGGTCACTGAGTTTCAGGAAAAAGATTCTGTAAAAGCAGCAGTGGTATGAACTGTTGCAATCTTGGACTATAATTCTGGCTAAAATATGGTTCAATTTGAGTTAATGAATTTCTGTTCATATGTCTGCAGCTATCTATTAAAGCTGGAGGCGTTGGGTTAACTTTAACTGCTGCCAGCACAGTAATCTTTGCAGAATTGTCTTGGACTCCCGGTGACCTAATTCAGGCTGAAGACCGTGTTCATAGAATTGGCCAGGTATCCTTGAACATGGGTGCTTCTTTAGTATAAAGAGAGAGGAAAAAAATGAATAAAGAGATATAAAACCCCCTTGTAGCTCAGATAACGCATCAATGGTCTAGCATGATAACATTATGAAACTTTGGCAATCTCAGGAAAAGATTGAGAATATCTTCGTATAGAAAAGTTCTTCCATACTTGGCTGATTCTTAGTAGCCAACATGTTATGATGTTCTGATGACTCTTTCACTTTCTACTTGTTTTTAGGTGTCTTCAGTAAATATATACTACTTGCTTGCAAATGACACGGTTGATGACATCATATGGTGTGTTTTGTGCTTTTCTGCTTTTATCTAAAGCTTGGTGGTTGGTACTGACTTGATCTCTCAGATGTTAATAAATTATATTATACTTTTTTCACTTCTTAGGGACGTAGTGCAAAGCAAACTGGAAAATCTGGGACAGGTAAACCTCTATTTTCAGGAACTATCGGTCGTAATAAGATTAATTATATATACAATTTCTGTATAGTAAAATGATATGGAGGTCCAAGTTATGATTTATCTTTCTACCCGTTAGAGAAGATTTATTCCCAAGTAATTTTTTATTGTTTGGATTGATGCTTTTAAGATGCATTCTGAATTTAAATTGTGAAACAGATGTTAGACGGTCATGAAAAGGCCTTGGAGGTCGCTCAGAGTAGCCCTTCAAAGCAGAAAACCCTAGACCAGTTTGTTAGAAGATGTGATAACATGGAAGGGTTGGAACATGAGCACAACCCCAAACGTCCCCGTAACTGACCCTTGAAACGGTAAGCAAATTTTTTTCCTTTGTATATGTTTGCATCACTGCTTATAATTATTTCTTTAAAAATTTAACAGCTGGTGCTCAAGGTGGACTACAATTATCGCACGTTGGCACCCTCTATCGTCTCTTGAGAAGAGGGGCTTCTAAAGCAGGAGGGTGTGGCATGTCAGCACAGTTTACAACTCTAAACTATGCAGCTAATGACGAAGGAACTTGTTTTGCGTTTTGCAGAATATGCATGGGATGAAATCAAGGTTCTCAACAGATTTTTGGCTTCAGATCTTGTTCCCATCAGTTTTTAGTGGGACATGTACAAAGTACAGTATCATGAATGTAACTTGTAAATTGCTTTTTAGTCAATGCAAATTTTTGATATCATTGCCATGTCACGTATGATATTTAATTATGCTAAGTTAAGAACTTAAGTTTTGTAAAACCTCTTGTACGAATCAGGTGGAGATTGGTTTAAATTATTCGTTTGATCGCTATTGTCAAACAAAACTTACCTTTAATACTTATCTCCTTCAATCTTTATGAATTTTTAAACAATAAAAACTAAAAGAAATGATACAATGAACAAAGACTAAAGAATGGTTTTTAATACTAAAGAATGGTTTTTAATACGACTAGAAAGATTAAATAAGTAATTAAGCTTATAATTTAATGTTAAATATACTATATATCTGGATGTTGCTGAAAAAAAATAATGGAGAAATGGAAATATGAATTGACGCCAAATTATTGTAAAGAGTTAAGCAATGGGAAGGGATTCCAAATAAACAAGAAAAGGAATATAGTAACTAATTTATATACAAAGATAATTCTAAGAAACCATTGCTAACAATGTCAGTAATAGATCTTTGAATCTCTTTAAAAGGAAATCTTCGAATCGTTATGCATAAGAAAATCTTCAAATTTCTTTAAAAGAATTATAAGATATGTTTATCAAAAGTTAAATTTTGAATTGACTAATGAATTAATGCCAAAAAGAATTATAACGTATATTTATCAAAGTTAAATTTTGAGTTGATTAGTGGATTAATGCCAAATAGACATCTTAATCAATGTTCCGATGTTGATTATTGGATTATATGAAATCAAAATTTTGAAGTAAAGTTATACATTCTTTTAATCTACTTTAATTTATATATTGACATCGTGAATGATTTTTTTGTCATTTTCTAGAATTCAATAGTTCTGGTTAAAAAAAAACTAACAAAAGATTTCCATGTAAGTTACCCTTACGGGTAAAAAAGACTAGTGTATATATTATATAATATATATACATTTAGAAATAGCACACAAGTCGTTCCCATAGCAACATCAAGTAGCCGTAATTGCACCTGGCATTCCTATATCTGTGCGATTCTCCCCTAAAAATCTAGCAACAATGGCATCCACATCCTCCAAGCCAACTCCAATGCACAGAGGGTTAGCTGGAAACTTAACAGAATCATCAAGTCCCTCAGCAAGGCTATGATCAACGGAATTCTGAACTCTCACATTAGGAGCAGTTTTGCACTTCCCCATGCACTTGCATGCAACAACAGCACCACCTTCAACACCCACCACCTTTTCAAACTCTTCCAACAATGCAGCAGCCCCTGATCTTTTGCACTTCCCACCCATGCACACCTCAATCCTCTTCTCACAACTGCTGCTGGTAACTACACCACTCTCTCTCTTAATACCACCATCTCTAACACTGCTAACACAGACATCGTTCTTAGAGCACAATTCCATGGCATCACGACGTGAATTCCCATCCTCAACAATAGGGGTGGTCTTGGGTATTGGAGATACATCCACAGGTGCAGCAGGGGCAACGACACTAACACCAACACCAGATCTGATGCTGCTCATGTCAACCACTTGATCACAACCACAATCGCTGTCACTTGATTCAGACGATGAAGATGAAGATTCACACTTCTTTTTGGAGGCTTTTAGTTTAGCCTTCTTCTCGAGTTTCTTCTTTTTCTTCATTTCCTTCTCCTTTGCTCTTGCAGCTTCCAACTCTCTCAGTAACATGTCGCCAGCATCCTGCACGCAGTCAAACACCACCGTTTCAATATATTATTTTCTTGGGTAAAAAACTTCATCTATCATTATCATCATTATTAGATTTCTGCAGATTGTTGTTTATATAACTGTTAATGTAGTTATTGTAAAAATTAATAAAAATATTTCATACGCAAATATAAATTAAAAATTTTGATCTCTTTAATTTTTTTTTCGCAAATATACATTGTGGGATTATTTCATCGATGAATTTAACATCCGATGTCTAATAGATGTCCTGCCTAGACATCTAAAATTTCAAAATTAGAAAAAAGAGAAAAAAAAAACAGAGCGAGGTCAAATTCGAAAAATACTAATCAGATATAAATCAAATTATAATAAAACATATTACTATTAATATTATCATTATCGTCATCAATCATTACTATGGGAGAGCAAACAAGGGATAATATCATCATAATTCTCAACAGCAACAAGATAAAAAGGGAAAAAATTTGTACCGAGGTTAGGTTTTGTTGAAGATCATAGAACATGGAAAGCTTCTGAGGATCCGAGGCGAACCCTAATTTGGAGAAATCCTTCAGCAGTTTCAACTTTTTCTTGGGAGAGAGAACCTTTTTGGTGTTCTGGTAATACTGCAGATGCCCCTCGTCGCAGAAGTCAGAACCCGTTCCCATTCTCACCGTAGCACGAGGAGCCAAGCTACGGGAACGCGTGTGAGTCCCAGCGCCGGAGACGTAGCTGACAGGACGGAAAACGGTGCCAGAAATCTCCATGCGTGACGACGGCAACGAACGACGCAAAGTATTCCCTTTTCTTCCTTTCTACCTTTTTTTAGATTGCTTCGATAATCTTCTATCAATGTTCTTAATCAACAAATCCGTTTTTTCTTTTGAATTTTTTCATATGACGTGGCTCTCTCTGATTGGGCCTTTCTGACGTGGCACGCACTTCCATTTAGCCTATGGCGGGCGCGTGACCGTTATGGTTTTCCACGGTTTTCTTTCGTTCCGCTCACGAATTGGTTTGATCTCGGCCGTTGGATTAACTTATCATCATTATGCGGTGGAGATGCAAACAGAGTGGCGACACGTGTTTGGCATCTGGCTGACGCGTCACCATTTTAAAGAACACGTGGCCGTGGCCATAGAAGATGCGTTGTGACAGATAGATTTACATCTATCTTAAACGACTCGTAATTATCTATATCAAGAAAATAATTTATTTTTTTATACAATTATTTTTCAATTTATATTATTAACAATTACTTGTTTAAATTTAAATAAAATAATTTTAAAAATTCAAATAATGATTAATATTAAAGACTTTGTTTTTTATTTTATATTTGTAATATTTATTAACTCTTTTTAAATTTAAATACTTATTTAAAGAAAAACATTTACATATAACTAAATTATATAAATTATTTATTTTCATAATTATTTGTTATAGAAAGTGTTTTTCAAACTCTAATCAAATATTTTTTTTACTATACCGAAGTATATTTCTTTAAAAAAAAATCAGATTTAATTATTTTAAAATTAATTTGAAAATATATTCAATTCAATTAAAACATCTCTTTTTATTAATATACTTTTATTATATTTCAATGGTTTATATGTATGTTATTAATTAATAGAAGATTTAATTTAAATAAAGAAAAAGTATACTTTTACATTATTCAAATAAATATTTGTATTGTAGTTACTTTTTAAAATATTTTGTGTAGTACAGTAGAAATTTGATTAAATCAATGTTTACATTCCTTCTAATCTTCTCGATAGAAAGGTAAAATTCTTGGATACACAATAATAATTTCATTTTCAGAAGACAAAAATCACATAAAATTATTTGACAATTATTTTTTATTTATTTATATGTTTTGTTTGTTGATATTTTATAAAATACGACAGAAATTGAATAACATATCTTAAACTTTTATAATTGAATTAATAATAAAAGGAGAATCTTTCAATTCACTCCGATGGACATATTGATAACAATTTTTAATGATGTGAATATAAAATTGCGTTGGTCAACTTCAACATTATTCATATCAAATTTAAATTCACTACCATTAGATTCAACATTATGTCAATATTTGACGACTTCATTTATGATTTACTCAATATAAAAGTTTATTATATGATTTATTATTGAAAATATTGACTTAATGTCTTTTTATTTTAATTAATTTTTATGATATTTCAATTTTTAAATATATCTTTTAATTTTAGAAACTAGTTATTATTTTAGAATTAAAAAATTAAAATTGAAATATTATAAATATTTTATTAGATTACAATTTATATATATATATATATATATATATATATATATATATATATATATATATATAATAACAAGTTCTTCTATATAAGATATTTATTATATTGGTTATATATCTCATATTTTTATAACCCTACAAATATTTAACATCCGTAATATTTAAAAGTTATATTTTTATAACCTTACAAATATTTAACATCCGTAATATTTGAAACTTTGTCTATATAAAATATCTCTTATGTTCATCATATATTTCATATTTTTATAATTCATAAAAATTTCTAGTACTTACACTCATACGATATTTTATTGTAATTATATGACTGATATAAGTTTAATTTTTAATTAAATTCTCCAAATCATTATACAATATACAATTTTAAGTAAATGTTTACTTATGCATCAAACGTTCCATATTAATTTGTAAACTTAGATGGATGTTTATTGTAACTTATACATTATTATGTGATCATCTTTATTAACGGTTTTTGAGAATTGAAATTTTTACACACAAATTTAACCGCTTATTAATCAGTAATACAAATATTTACTTCTATCCTTCGTAAAGAAAACAAAATTAGTATGTAGAAACAAACACTATAATGTGATTTCCAGACTTTATGAAATTTATCATTTGGTCATTATTTTCAGGGTGACAAAAGCTGACTCGAGTGAAGCAGGTCGGTTAAACTTTGAACCCGCCGTAGCCCGCCAACCCGCCGGGTTACAGGATGGGGGCGGGACGGCTCAGCCCCACCACTAAAAACCCTTATTCAGCTTTCGTAAGACACAACACCAACGGCTCTGCGCACACTACAAAGCAAGACAAGCACACACGAACGCGCAAGCACAGACCACAACATCCACCTCTCATACCGGCGACGCGACGGCGAATCCCATCTTCTCAGACCAGAGGTCAGGACAGAGTCAATCAGACAGAGCAGGGAGGTTAGGGCACAGTCAATCATTCTGTTTGGATTCTTCCTCTTTTCAGGTTCAAATATATATGTCTATTTTCTATTATTATAGTGCTCAATGGTGGATTGATGAATTATGATTGAGACTTGATTAATATGTTTCTTGAGGCCCAGCCATGTGTGATTTTGATTATTACAGAGCGTAGTGGTGGCTTGATGAATTCTGATTGATTATTACAGTGTGATTTTCGATTGATTAATCTGTTTTCTATTTGTTACAGTGCGTAATGGTGGCTTGATGAATTCTGATTTTGTTCTAATGTGGTTTCTGCCCTTGCCCTGATTGTGTCCTTCTTCAATTGGGTTTACTCTGCGCGGTCTTGTGAGTAGCATTATCTGCGTTAGAGGTTGCATTTTGTTATTGTTACTCTTATCCTTTTCAAATCAACTAGGCACATGATTATGGATGGACAAGGAAAGTTGAAATCGAAAAAGATAGATCAAATGGTTGATCGGGAATTGTGTGCCAATTTAATTATCCGGCATGGTTTACCATTCAAATTTGTTGAGTATCAAGAACTTAGGACTTGGATAAGTTATTTAAATCCTTATGCAACTCTAGTTTCTAGAAATACGATTAAGAGTGACATATCGAAAATATTTATGAAGGAAAAAATCATGCTAAAGGAAGAGTTGAAGAACATTTCAAGTAGGATTTGCTTGACTTCTAACTTATGGACGTCTTGTACTACTGAAGGTTATATTGCTTTAACAACACATTATGTTGATTCAAATTGGAAGTTGAAGAGCAAAATTCTCAACTTTTGTCACCTACTTCTACCTCACACTGGATTTGAGTTGTCTAAGAAGATAAATGAATGTTTGCATGAGTGGGGAATTGAAGAAAGAATCTTTTCTTTGACTTTGGATCATGTTTCTAGCAATGATGTTTTGATAAAAACTTTAAAAAGTCAGTTTGTTTTGCAAAATTCCTTGATTTGTGATGGTGAGTTCTTTCATGTGCGTTGTTGTGCACACATTTTAAACTTGATGGTGCAAGAAGGATTGAAGGTAATTGGTGATACTCTAAATCAAATTAGGGAAAGCATTAAGTATGTTATGGGTTCTGAGAGTAGAATGATGAAATTTAAACAATGTTTTGAAAAAATAGGGGACATTAATGCATTAAGTGCTTTGTGTGTAGATGTTCCTACAAGGTGGAACTCAACCTTTTTTATGCTTCAAAGTGCCCTTAAATACCAACAAGTGTTTTCAAGTTTACACCTAGTTGATGAAAATTACAAGTATTGTCCATCTGAAGAGAAATGGAAAAGAGTAGAAAAAATCAGTGCTTTCTTGTCACCATTTTATGAAATTACAAATTTGATTTCTGCCTCAAGTTATCCTACATCCAACTTGTACTTTTTACAAGTTTGGAACATCCAATGCCTTTTAATGGATAGTGTAAAAGATGAAGATGAAGCTATAAGAGATATGGCTGAAAGGATGATAGTGAAATTTGATAAATATTGGAATGAATATAGTATTGTCCTTGCATTTGGGGCAATTTTAGTCCCAAGGATAAAGTTGGAAACATTGGGATTTTGCTATGAGAGGATTGATCCTCTTTGTTGGGAAGTAAAGTTAGAGAAGATAAAGGAAAAATTGTACAAACTTTTCTCTCAGTATTGTACCAAGAATTCAACTTCCCCGGTTCTAAAGCGTAAGCATAGTGATCTGTCATCCTTTGCGACGCCAAGCTCTTTTGATGTAAGTTATTTACTTTGTTCTAACTTAATTATTATTGTTCATATAAAATAAACTTTGTTTTGGCTTTTCATGTTAGGAAATAAAAAAACGCAAACTTCAAGCTGCTGTTGCTAAGATGGGAAGGAATTAACTTGATATATACTTGAATGAGCCAACATTAGATCTTGATTTGACTGAACATATGGATGTTATTGAATGGTGGAAGAGTAATAGTCAACGTTTTTCAGATTTGTCGTCAATGGCTAGAGACTTGCTAAGCATCCCAATTGCTACAGTTGCATATGAATCTATTTTCAGTATTGGTTCGAGGATTCTTAACAAGTATAAAAGTCATCTTTTGTCAGAAAATCTTGAAACAATTATTTGTACTTCCACTTGGAAGTATGGTTTTTGTGAGGGTAACTTCTCTAATTTAAATTCTATTAATTTTTTTATTTTCATAAACATGTAGAAATATTCTAACTATTTTTTTTTTCAATTCCATGTGATATTATTGAAGATGACAAAGAAAGTGACAAAGATGGAAGAGTGGAAGGGACTTGTTCTCGAAGTGCATCTAATAATCCTGAAAAGTAACATGAGATTGTATAATTTTTAACCAATGTTGTTAATGACTATATTTTGTTGTGATTTATGTTTATTGCATTTGATATAATCTGATGAGATTGACATATGTAAGATACTCGGTCTTCTGTGATTGACAGACATCATGAGATTTTATACATCAGTGAGATTTGGTAAATAGCCTAATTTCTTGAATTGCCACCAATATGAAGATGTATGATACTTTTATACATTAAGTGAGATTTGATAAATAGCCCCCTCTATTCTTTTTGTCCGTGACTTATTGCTTGCAAATTGTAGTCATTCTTTTTATTATTATGAATCCTCCTTATTTGTCCAAATTCATGCGTGAACCCAAAAGGGTGTCAATTTGCCATCGTAAAAGCTTGGCTTGTTAGTGATGTTAAAAGTTGATTATAATAATTGGTTCCACGCAAAAATATATCTTTGATTTGTAATTAAGAGATTTCCCAATTGAAAATCCAAATCCAAAAATATTTCCAGCTCTCTTTCATTCTACAATTCACAGTACAAGCTTAACTATTTTGCAAGTAACATCATATTCTTACCTTTTAACACGTAAGTAAGAATAACTAAAACATCATATTACTACTTTCTAAAAATAAAAAATATTCAAAAATGATTTTCCAAAACACATAGTAATAACGAAAAACATAACATATATCCTTGGGGTATAACTTGCTGACAGGAGGAACAAAAGAGTGCAGAAAAAAATTGATCAATCCATTCAACAACAAAAGAGTGTAGAAAAAAGAGATACCAAACTGAGTCTGGATTAGTCCATTTAATAACACAAAAGAATACAACAAAAAATTGTCAAAATGTGTTTGAATCTGTTAAGTGATGGACCAGTCTAGTTCAGCTTTTTGGTGGTCAATGCCAGACCAGGCTAAAAGGCTCGTTTTTGATGGTCAATGCCAGACCAAGCTAAAAGGCTCATTTATTAGTGTTATATATACTTTCTTTTAACTGTCGAATTTCCTTTGATAATGAAAAATATCCGCGAACTTTTCATCATTACTTTTACTCCTTATATAAGAATGATTTTTACAGGCACAAAACAAGGTAAAATCTCTTCCAATTAAATTTTCATTCTTGAATGAAAAGAACGTAATTGACTATATAATGCGGTGGAAATCGCTTCAGAAGTGTTTTTCCCAAGCTCTACAGATTGAACATGACTGTTATACTATTGAAGTAACCCGATAAACATTGATCACATGCACCTTCAAAAGGCAAAGTTTCTTCTTCTTCATGGTCTTTTGTTACATGCACCTAACAGAGTTCACTGTTGAAATTAAACTACCCTGAAGTGGAGACCCTATTCCTAGGTTATGACATGTTGGGAGCTGACAGATTATTAGCCATTTGACCTTACTATGGAGTGTTCTTTCTTCAGAATCTCTTGATGTCTAACAAGCATTGACATTGGAGATGAGAAAAAGAATAATGAATGTTGAATACCCATCTTTTGTAAGCATAAAGTAACAGTGGTTTGCCATGATTATGGTATGCCAGCCAAAAGTTCTCGAGACCCTGCTAGGTGTCCTGGTACACGTTGCCGTATCTCTTCAAAACAACACATTGTTTCTGAGTCCAATCCTCCAGCAAACTACAAAAACATGCTAAAATAAGTGTGACAGCCTCTTATATGATGAAATTGGTGCATGTGGTCTGTCTAAGTAATAAAATGAAGAACATGCTGTGAAAGATAAATAATATTTCATTCAGTGAGAGTGGCCTTTTGATGTGCTTTAGTCACAAATTTCTGAACATTTACTAGTTACACATTTTTCCAAACCCCAGTGTCGGAGGAAAATCAGAAGTGATGACAAAAAATCAATAGAAAGATGCTAACAGTTACCTGATGGGCTCTGTATGCAAAATGAACACCCTGAAGCAGAAGAGAATCTTGAATAGATTCTCTGTCGGAATTGCGAACGGATTCAAGCTCTATTGTCACTCTTTTCATGTACATCTTGACCAGGGTCATGGAAGCCTGCTTTATCTGCATATAGATGATATATTAGTCATTAGCATAAGTTTTACAACTAGCTCATGCATGAACTGATTTGTAAGAGTTATTTCCCATTAGCTTCTCAAAAATCCTGTTTTTAATTCATGTATCAGTTAGTTTTAGTCCATGAGGAAACTAATTTCGTTTGTTGTCTTTCTTATTTTTTCTCAGCTAGAAGTGTTTATGGAGAAGTATCCTCCAAACAGGTCCTAAGAGAAGACATTGAAAAGCATAAGAAACAAGCTTGCTTATATAAATGCAAAAAGACTTATGAAAAGAAACTCATGGATTGTGATCATTGTAAATGTATGGCCATCTCCTGTAGTAGTTGGTGATCAGTAACAATATTTTGAATAAGAAAGAATTTTCTATTTCTAAAGAGGAAGCCATATAATATGCTTCTACAGACAAATTAGATAATCACATCTTCAAAATCATGCAGTAACCAGACTCCAGAGTAATACGTCCAAAACAAAATGCATACTTCATTGAATTTGTTAAACATGACAGAAAGAAAAACAACTCATGAGATTTAACGCAAAAAGTTTGAATCACAGGGACATCCTTGTATGAACGTTGAACATTGATTTCATCATTTCAGAGGTATATACTACGTTCATTGAATGTTCTCATTTCAAAGTTAAAGCATAAAAATCCATACATTGCTCATTATTCCAGAATCAAGCATCCATGCAGTTGGAATGTTGTACACTTGATATGAATGTATGACTGAACTTCGTAGCATGATTAGCCTCTGTATTCTCCTCTCAGACCTGTTACAACGAGATGTAAAGAGAGGCAGAGTTAGCATCCTTGACCTGTAACTGTCATATCAGTGATTAATAAATAGGAACATTATATCTAACTTGTCTAATAGCGTGGCCATCTTTTTTAAGGCAGCTCCACATGGAATATCAGGGTCATCCTTGTAGGAGGAAATTTCCTGTTCTAGCATTTTGAGTTCATGATACTCAATTGCAGCCTCTCTCAATGCATCAGCTTTCTTCTCGGGCCACTTAAAATGCTTCAAGACAGCACGTTCATCAGCCTGCAGAATGAAAGATACAGATTCCTTTGTTTTAAAAAAGAAACCAATTATAATTTATGTTGTACCTGATTACAAAATTACGTGACACTGGCATACTTTCATGAACTTTGTAGTACAGTCTCATTTTCTGATGAAACTTCATTAGATGTACACTATTAAACTAAACATTAATATCCAATATCTTAACTCTTGCATTTCTGCATAATCGCCTATCCTTGTAGGGCTAAGATCATTCATGAAGGTTAAACTATATGCAGCAGTAAAACTCAATGAACAGAAAAGTATGAATAGAATATACCGTTTTTTGTCTTGGGAACAGGAAAGGAGGATGACATTAAATGCTAAACCATTGAATTTATCTTACAGAGTCCATATAAAAGTATTGCCTCCATTTCTTGTTACATGTCACTTTTAAAGAAAATAAATAATTGTACTTATCTGTCATTAATTATTATTTTCTTAGTTATTTAAACCTAGCAAAATGAGAACACAATAAAGGTGTAAAGAATATCAAAGTACAAATAAGAAAGATACTTGGAAATTAGAAATATATCTTAAATGATAAATAATTACACCAATTGGCTGCTCAAGCAGTAGCCATCTTCTGCCAGATAAACAATTTTGCTAGAAACTTACCAATGACGATAGTTTTCCATCAAGCCAATTAACAAACTTTAAGACCTCTTCAATGTCCGTGAATGCTGCATCTACTACTTTCTTTATGAGGTCATTAACGAACTCTCCTTTTGTTTCAATATCTGTCCTTATCTGGAAAGGGTGGTCATTTATTAGTCTCATTAAAGAGTAGTACACATCTCAAAGTTAAAATCACATTGAATGCAAAGCTTACGGCTAAGAGATGAGCTGAACGGTTTTGAATTTCTCCCACAATGCTACTGTGTGCACTAATAACTACTGGTCTCTGATGATTCACAGGTCCTTTTGAGTCTATCTTCCCATCTTTATTCTTTAATGAGTGAAATAGTTCAACAATTGCAGCACCCTTTTGGGTGTTAGATAATCTTGCTGAAGGCCGAGATGGAATTGGAGGTGGTGGAGGTGGCGGAGGGGGCTGCTGGCATGTGCTGGGTGCAGAATTTCTTCCTATAATTGGTGGTGGTGGAGGTGGCTGCAGGCACATATTGGGTGGAGATTTTCTTCCTATACTCTTAGTTTCATGAATGGAAAAACTTCTGGTTGGTGAAGGAATTGATGCTTTGGCAAAATTAACTTCAGGAGTACCATCCTTTTTCACTCTAGACAATTCCAATTTGTCAGCAATGAGTTTCTGTATGTCTTTAAACTTGGGACTCTGGTGTTCTCCTATTATTGGCTCCTTCTTCATCCAAGAAAAGAAAAACAGAATCATTTCCAAGATGTGGGAGACATAAATTTTTATGCATAAAACAGACATCTGATCTTAAATTTGTACCAGTATAATGTAAGACTAAACAACTATCAACAACATGAAAAATCCAATCAAACAGTGATTGATGACTGCAATAAACGAATTAACCACACTTGGAATTAAAACCGAATATGAAAATTGCAATACTTAGAACTTTAGAAGGAAATTCAAATATTGAAAAATTATTATATGTTCTTAGACCTGTTCATGACCATGGTTTCGATTCATCATCAAGAGTGACAGAAAGTCGAGTTTTTTATGACAAAAAGTTAACAAACATGTAATAGATTAACTGGGACTTTGGTGATCAGAAAAAATCTAAAAGCTTGTCTTCAAAGTCCATATTTTTCTGAGGTAAAAGATAACAAATTCTCACCTTTCCACTGTTTCCAGTGCCAACAGTTGCTTCCTTAGCTTCAGCAGCAGCAAGGTTCCGAGTGAGCTTTGTGTTCTGGGACTCAAGCTCCACATTCAAGCTCTTTACTCTATCCAATTCCTCCTTCAACGCCAGCACCTCAGATTGCAAACTCTTGATCAAATTGTCACTCACCTCGAGCTTATCCTGCAACTCCTTCATCTTCTTCCCATCAGGGTCATCATCTCCACTCTTCCTCAAACCGAAATCCCCAAGCCTTCGCCGTGGCCGAGAAACAACAACAACCTTAGCCTCCTCAGCTTCCCTACCCTTTCGAGACCCCACAGCAGCACCCCTCTTGGCCCTTGAATCGTCCTTCAAATCCGGGGGCACTGACTTGTCTCTGGTTGATGACTCTGGTGGTGACTTTGGAGCCTTGGAAGAAGCTCTGAGGCGTGGCTGCGATGGACTCTGCAGGGACTTGTTGTTGTTGTTGTTATTGTTGTCACCTTGCTTCTTCAACGCAGTTCTTGCAGTGATTGGTGAAGATGGCGTCTTTTGCTTCATCACTGAAAAGGGTCTGTCCGATGAGAGATGATAAAAAGATGAAAGAGTGACAAAAGAGAAGAAAAACAGGAATGTTGCGGAGAAAGGCTTTGTTCGTGTGAAACGGTGACGGTGGCAGTGCCATGCAGAAGAAAGACAGAAAAGGGGAAACAAAAAAAAAAAAAAAGGTTACGCGACAAGCGTGCCCGTGTGTGTGAAAGAACGAGTGTGTGCCACCTCGTGACAGAACAGGGTCGCCATAGACGAACAAACAACACCTTCAAACCGAACAAACCGTGGACAACAAAATTAAACTCTGGAAGATTTTCCTGTACTGTTAAATTGACATAACAAAAGTTATTTTAAAATTAAAAAAAAAAAAATGCTTCAAATGAACGCCATTTTTTACAGGAGTAACTATAAAGTTTAACTATGGATTATGGAAAGGAGAAATATAATTGCAGTCTGAAAAGCATATATAAATTCTTAAATGGTGGATTATGCAGATAAATGAGTTGCAGTTGTATTTTTTATTGCAGTTCTGGCAGCTGTAATTTAGAGGTAAAAAGAACGAATATTCCCCCCAACAATCTACATAATTCTATATGATATTTTCATATTTTTATTCTACACGAAATTTCCTCAATTTGGATAACAATATGATATTTGTCAATAATATTTTAAGAATTTTTTATTTTGTAACATAAAGTGGGGAAAGTCAGAATTTTTGTTTTTTTATGTGTCTTGTATGTAACTATATATATATATATATATATGTAATATATGTAAGACAACAGCTAGCAGAGGGTAGTAGGTGAAACAAAGGTTCAACGTACTTTTTAGTCGTACAAAAAATTTAGTATATGATTTTTGGGACTTATTATATGATAATATTAGAGAGAGAAACACATTTTTGTTTTCCAAAAAAGAAAACATCATGATTATCATAGGATTCGCTGAGAAAAATAATAAAAAACATGTTTTCTGCATTATAAATAAGAGGATCTAAATATATCATATCATGATCATGATTTGAAATACAATATGAAATGAAATGAAAGAGAAGTTAAAAGATAACATTACACACAAAATACAAGTAAAATGATTAAAATAAAGAAAGATATTTAAAGTATCTTTCTAACTCAATGGTATTGTGTGATTAATAGGGCGTGAAGGTGACAGAACGTCCTTTGTAAGGGTAGAAGTGTTCGTTTTAGGATATGGATCCCTATGTCTTAAAACTGTCAAAACCAAATTTATTAGACTCTCCCTTCTGTCCTATTCTTTTCCTTATCTTCAATTTCAAGAGCCAAAGGACCACAGATTAAAGCTAAGGTCATCACGATAAATTTAATAAAATAATTATATAATTTTTTATGTTATCCATTTATTTTTTTGATGTAACACCCATATAAGTATTTTATTGAAAAATGAAAAAAAAAGGAATGCGAGAATTAATGGAGGACAGTAAATGTGCATCCCAAAACCAAAACTTTGTTTTATGGTCCATAAAGGCAGATACATACACAGTGCAACACTTTTTCTTATAAAGAAAATCCACTAACAAAAAGAAGGGTCATTATATGATTTATTAACTACTATAAGTGTGTATATTAAAATTTATTTATTTTTAAACTCTCCTATACTAATATTTTGGACCTGATACGTGTTGTTTAAGTATGATTATTACTTTTAAAAGAAAAAGTCAGTGAAGGGAATCTCAATATTTAATTTGCGTGAAAAGACACAAAACAAAGTGCGTTTGCGTTTCATGAATAAGCCAAGACTTCAATTCCTTAAGGCTCAAAAAGCAGAAAGAAAAAAGCGTTTCTTTTCACAAAAGGGTCATTAAACTAAAAGATTTGCAATTCAAAAGAACTCAAAACTTGAAGACTCTTATTCAAGATGCATGTGAGTTACGTATGAGATGACATGAATGTCACAATGGCCCAGCAACTTGTGCACCAAGTTTGACTATTTTGTAGCAGAAAATGATCCCTCAGATGGGTTGAACCTGAATGTTTGTCAAAGACAGTGTCATAAAATTTTTCACATCAGACAAAAACACGCAGTGAAAAGGAGAACCCGTGAAACGTGAAGGAGCTATTTGTGCAGTGTGTGCATGTGACAGTTCATGAAAGTGAGAGAAAAATGAGTAGCAGAGCAGCTGCAACATCTAGATTTTAGTACCACATACTGCATAAGGGGAATGCAAACAACATCTTTACTGAATCACATGTTTGTCTTGTTTTGACACTGGAGGACCATCATCAACCATGCACAATAGTACACTAAATAATGGATTCATGCATAATTTGTCACTACTAAACCAATTAAAGTATAGATTACCTACCTATCTATTTTATAGCCTTTCAAAAGGTTCCCTTTTAATGACACCTTTTGACAAGTTTTCCTTTGGATTGTTTCCAGGGTCAAAACACTACTATTTTTTAGCTTAAAATTAAAACAACACAGTTATGCATAGATATGTTGATCATTTGAGCCTGCAGCTTTCACTGTTCAAGAGGGATCAACATAAACTGGTTAACTAACCAAATCAAGAAGATATATCACAAACAGGTAAATCATCTAAGTGATAGGTATTTGCTTAGTCTTAAGAGAAAAGTGATTTATTTAATCAATGCAGTGTTTTGCAAAAGCTAAACTATCAACCAAATACCTTCCAAAAAGGACTTCAACCTTCACACTTCACACTTCACAGTAATATTGCAGTCTTAAATCCTTAATAGCCCATGAATCAGAAGGAAACTTTTTCCAACCCTTGACAACTAAATCTCCTTCATGTCATCATCTAGAAAGAAATCTGCAGATAAATCAGTTTAATGCAAGAACTGAATAATGAATGAATGACTCATAAACATGCAGAAACAGAGAAAAAAGGTGTGAGGAAGACACCTTGGCTTTCAGCTTGGTTAATGGAGGAGGGTGCTAGCTTATCTTATACGTACGTTTCTTTGTGGCAGTTGATCTTGATTATGAAAAATAGAAGGAAAAGTAAAAGGCAGAGAAAGGTAAAGGGAAGAAAAAAGGGTGGTAGGGGTTGAGTATATAAGTAATAGGTGATATTCCCTTTGAAGGAATACTTTATATATATAACAAAACCTTTCAAAGTTTGTTGCCACTTCACATCACAGAAGGTGTCATTTGTTAATGCAGTTGTGATTAAGGAAATTGGAATGCCACTTTCATCTTTGAAATCTCTTGTCCTTTTGCAATTTGGCTCTTGAACACACGTGCTAAAATTCTATCCCCTTTTGCAATTGAGGTTTGAACTCAAAATTAACCCTTTTTTCTGGTAGGTGTGTACATTGGCCTAATTAGAAGTATCTTAAAATGGCAGACACCGCTGAGGTCCTTATCAAACAGTTTTTAATTTCTTAACAACCTTTTCACTATATCCCTTTTGTTACAAATTTTTTTTGTCTCTTTCCAACAGCTAATTGGCTGAATAATACAATTAATTACATTTCAAGTTTCAACCTGTTCATCTTTTGTGGCAGTTGTGAGCATTATAACGAACACTGGTTGTGCATTATTACTGTAACATTTTGTGCTCGTTGGAAGCTTGCAGTGTTGGTGCAGCAGCAGGAATCTCAATCATTTGCTCATGGACCCCGTGATTATGATTAACTACAATACAAGTGTGTGTATAACTAAACGTACGTATCGATTTTTTTGTATTTATGTTAAGAACTCATGGTTCCTCAGCCAGAAAGTTATCCACTTTTATGGCATTTTTCATTCTGCATTATTGCGTTGATCTTTCTTCTTTGGGTGCCGTTTTGTGAGGGAAGTTTCTTCTTACATCAAACAAAAGCTGCAGAGTTGTTCGAGTAGATATATATAACTGAAGAAATTTGAATTTATAGTTTTTTTCTTATATATTACAAAATGTTAAATAAATTTATGAGTATTTGAAAAGATTGTTAACATTATAAGAAAAAGGATTATCACAACCTTTTTAATCGTGTTTGTTTTATAATAATATATTTCATTGGGTAGTAAAAACATGTCGGAACGATCTTCCACGTAGGAACTTCAGAAAAAAACAAACAAAAACAAATAAGTATAAAAAGAAAATAAAATTAGTTTTTATAAGTTGAAATATATTACATTGATTTATTCATAGAAGTTCTTTTTATAGTTTCTCGAAATTTTTTATTTTGAAGTTATATTTAAACTAGCTTAAATTTCTTAAAATATTTATTCTTGTTTCTAAAATTATTTATGCAAAAGCTTGTTTCCCAAGTAAAAGTATCCCAATAAATTAATAAAAAAGGTTTCCCGATTTTCACATAAAAGATTTAATTTAACTAAATTTACCCATAAGTGTTTATAGAGAAATAAAGATGTAAAATTAATAAAATTTCAATATAACTAAATTATGATTAATTTGTTCACTTTAGCTTTTGAAAAAGTTAGACAATAGATAAAAAATAAAGTGGATTAATTTATTTTAACTTCCACTCAAGTTTTATTAATATACTGAATAATTTTTCTTTTTCATAAATATTTATTTAAAAAAATTATAGAAACTATAAACTTTATTTTAGAAAGCCTAATAAATGGAGTTGCTACCCTACTTTTAATTTTATGAATATGTTAAAAAAAAAAAACTATTAACACATGCATAAATTATCTACATTCAAAGAAGAAGAAAAAAAACCATATCTAAAAAGTGTAAAATGAAGATATGCAAATTAGCATCTTTATTCACTAATAATAATCAAGTTTGTGACTTGAATAATGGGTGCTTACCCCACTCAGCCATTGAAATGCTATAAATGTTTAAGATATGAGGAGAGCTTCTCCATTGTCATTGTTTTCAAATTAAAATTAATCATTAACTTTTAAGTCTTTATTACTTACATTTTTTTTTATTTTTTCTAAATAAGAGATTTTAAAATCAAATACAATTAAAAATAATAATATTTTGATTTACTTTTTTTTATTCATTTCTAATCTATCACTGTGATTACTCTATAACTATTTATTTTAATTTAATATTTTTAAATAATATGATATAATGATATAAGATAATAATATTTTAACTTACTTTTTCTAATTCACTTATAATTCACTATTCTCGTCACTTTTAAATCATTACATCATATTAATTAAAAAAATTAAAAAATAAAAATATTATTGAAATAATAAATAAAAATATATCATAATATCATTATCTTTCACCTAAATCCAAAAAGAGTTATGAAAAAGTTTGACTACGGTTTATAAAAGTGGGGTTAGGTGTCTGATGTGACCATCAAAAAGTCTACCCTGTTTTTCACGGCACCAAATAGACTCTTCAGTTTTTTTGTTTTTTGTTTTTGAATCATATTACTGGTATTAATTGATTCTTGGTGATGATTAATTTTTCTCCAGAAATCAATTCCTTTAGTGAAATCTATTTTCATAATTATGTTGTGTTGAGTAAGATTCAAATTCAAAATATTATTGATGATACAAGACTCAGTTTCAATCTACCTTTTTTCCCCTGTTTGGCAAAATGAAGGAAAGATGTTAAATTATATTTGAAAATTTAACTCCAGAGTTTAGTATATTTTGAACTTAAAATTTTTTGGGACAAAATAATAACATACACATCTTATTTAAATAATAATTTAAAAAATTATATATATTTTTATTTCACGCAAATTAGTAAAGATTTGATTTTTATACTTCTATTTTCATATTCGTCAAGTAATGCTTTTATCTCTATTACTGTGCGACAATAACGACTTATATATTAATGGAACATTTCAAGGTAAAATCGTATATAAATTATTTTCATCTATAAACAAAATTTAAAATATTATTTTCATGAAAAAATAGTCTTTTATTGTTATTAATCTCAATTGATTCATAAAGACTTGTAATATTTTAATCTTTTTCCAAAAGTTTAACCATAAATATACGTGGATATATATATATATATATATATATATATATATATATATATATATATATTATAAAAAAGTGTAAGAAGTAATTATAAAATGAAAGAAACAAGACATTTATTTATTTCTTTTGACTATGATGTATTTATACGACACGTATAATGAATATTGATATATATGATATATCACTAGTTTTAATACATGATACATGATATTTATATTAAAAAATATATAATAATTTTTAAATATAAAAAATATATGATTATTCATGTATAAATCTAAATTAAAATTAAATATATTAAATATTTTTAACATAAAAATTTAGAAATTATTGCTATTATAAAAATATTATTAATTTAATTAGATACTTTATTTATAAATATTGATAAATTATTGAATACGTGTCAAATAGATATACCTTACGCAAATTAAAATAGACTTAAATATACATTCGGTCTCTATTTTTGTTGATTTTATTTGATTTGATCCCTATTTTCGTTTTATATTCAATTAGATTCTTATTTTCATCAAATTATGGTCAATTTGGTCATTTTCACTAACTATGTTTAAACAGTTAACGTTTTTGAACAGTAAATGCCACGTGTCAGTTCCTGATTTTTTTTTTTTTTTTAATTTTTTTTTTTA
>Ga0214545_1002270_pt1 | contig 37046 bp, 20 predicted proteins | sample CNSS4metaG_FD_160064 | JGI IMG/M metagenome (GOLD analysis project Ga0214545, IMG submission 160064) | Root nodule microbial communities from cowpea collected in UCLA plant growth center, Los Angeles, California, USA - CNSS4 | ecosystem: Host-associated > Plants > Roots > Nodule | place: USA...
GAAGTGCTTCGATTGGTTGATTCGGATCAAAAGCCAGCCATGGGATTCATTTATGAAGCAATGGATCAAGCAAAGGAGAAGATTCAAAAGGCTTTCAATGCTGTCAAAAAAAGGTATTAGTCATCTACCTATTTATATTTGTTAATGGAAAACAAAAAACTAACTCAATGTAATGTATTTTGGTTAGTTATTTGCCTTTGTGGAACATCATTGATGAAAGGTGGGACAAGCAGCTCCATAGGCCTTTGCATGCTGCAGGCTATTTTCTTAACCCTCAAATGCATTATCGTCCCGGATTTAAAGCAGATTTGGAAGTGAAACGAGGTTTGATGGAATGTATAACTAGGATGGTCGAAGATGAGGATGAACAAACTCTCATTATGTTCAAATTGATGATTTTAGAAAACGAGCAAAATGTTTTGGTTGTCCTTTGGCTACCAGGTCAATTAATTTAAAGACTCCAGCAGATTGGTGGGAGTCTTATGGTGATGAATATCCTGAACTCCAAAAAATTGCGATTCATGTATTAAGCTTGACATGTAGCTCCTCCGGATGTGAGCGTAATTGGAGTTCCTTTGAGATGGTAAGTTAATGTTAGAATATATCACTATAATAAATTACTAGTAGTGCTCGCTTATCATATTTGTCTTTGCATTTGTTTAGGTCCATACAAAGAGAAGAAATAGGCTAAAGCAAAGCACAATGAATGATGTTGTTTTTGTTATGGCCAATTCAAAATTAGCCAAGAAGAAACAAACAAGAAAACCAGCTCGAATTAACATTGATGATTGTTCATCCGATGAAGAGTGGATTATGGAAGATGAGCATGAGCAAAATGAAGCATTGGATTTGGATGAGAACTTGATTCCAGTTGAAGTTCAAGACGATGAAACTTTACATAGTCAAGACTTAGATATGACTGATTTGAATGACGAACGAGATAGGAATGATGGAGCTGGAGATTGTGAATTTAACTTAGAAGACTATTTGGTTTAGAAGAATCATTATTTTGTTATTCCTATATACGTAGGATATTGATTTGCACCTAGTGATGTGCTCTTTTATTTCATATTATAAAATTTATTTATGAATTTTGAGTGACAATAAAATTTGTAGGATCTTACGATCTATGTTACGATCTTCCGATTTACGATTTATATTTTCCTTTCCGATCTTGAGTAGAATCTCGATTTTGACTACCATGGTTAATTGTCTCGCCACACATAATCCTTTAGTCGTACATTAGTTATTTTAGACCATTGACTCTTTCTTATGATTGCATCATTTGTATCAGCTGCCACGTGGTTACTACTAGTTTTTCCCATTTTCTCCTCTTTTGTCTTTTCTGACATTGGTTTCATTACACATTTTTACAAATATAATAAATTAAGAATAAATAGACTAAATTTAGAATAAGTTACTGCTATATGTTTAACTAATTACTCAGAAGAGCCGAAGGGTGTCCCCACCAAAACAAAAACATGGATTCTGCTGATTACCAACTCTTTCAAAAATGCGTATGTGAAAATTAGTCTTCTGTCTTCAATTATTTAGTAACTGTGAAACACTTCTCATCATCTTAAATCAGTATTTTCAAACCAGAGAGGGGGTAATGAAATGAATTGGTAGATTTAAATTCCTCCCTAGGATGAATTTTCTATTAAAATACAATGTTTGTTAACAGTTACACTTACAGAAAGATATGCATGGCATTCATCAAGTGCAGTGGGTGAACATACGACTAGGTCAAAAGATGTTTGAATACACTAAAGCCATGACAACCTTTCTCCTCTGGTTCCCCAGAAACAGTTTGTCAGGTTGTAATTAGCAAAACTTCCCAATGTATCGATCTGTCGACACAAGTTCCATACCCGAATTCGGTTCAGGTTCTTCTTCCTTCTCGAGGGAGATGGGCAGAAAACTGAAGCAAATGGCACTTCCAAATTGAAAAAAAGAAACTTCATCTAGAGGATTTGAGTGAGTTATTTGCCAATGAGCTTGTAGTAGGCATATAGACCAGATCCAGCAAAACCAAGAAATTGCCCGGTTATGTTCCACTGAAATCGAATAAAAATACATTCTATCATCAGTAAAAATATGCTCAATTGGGAACAGCAGAACAGCAGTAGAGTATGGACAAGAATACTCACAATATCAAAAGGTAGCCCACCAAAAATTATCCACCCAAGACCAATAGTAAATAGATCCTAGACATCGATTAAGAATAATTAGAAATCGTAAAAGCTGACTAAAACAATCGTGGCAACATGATAGAGCCCAAATTAGAGAGAAAGTAGAAATAAGTTCCGATAATGAATGAATGCATTGTACATACATGGAGAAGGGACTGACTAATGTAACTATCATCTTAACTAAATAATTTTAAGCTAATATCTCTAGTACCCTGACCCCCATTCTAGATGGTAGAAGGTGAATGCTAACACTTGCAACTTAGAAAAATGCGCACATTGGCAAAATACAATATTTAAAAGAATCCCATAATCAAACCATCATATTGACTAACTATTTCAACCAATCCAAATATCGGTAATAACATCATTAGTATGATGTCCAAATTAAAAGTATGTACCCAATGTGGAAAAAGTATGTTCTTAGTCCAATTAAAGAAGTGCAAATTAGACTCAATGGCATGATACGGAAAAATTATGTTCTTAATCCAATTAATAAGTCAGTGTGATGTCCACATTAAAGGTTTTCCAACATGGATTAAATATCTTAAGACTAATTGATCAGAAACAATTATCTGGAAATTATTTTCTTTTCCCCACTGTTCATTAGTCAAACATGATTTGAGGCAAGACGATTTCCCAAGAGAATCACCAGATTATCCACATTTCTTTACTTCCAAATAAGTTTGGAACCAAAATTTATGCCACTTCAAATAAATCACCCCCTTATCCCTCTCATCTGCATCAGTATCCAGAAGCAAACTAACAGTTGATTACAGTTAATCGTTCTTAACACCAAAATGTACAACAAGAATCTCCCGAAATTCCAAAATTAATAGCCAGACCAGTGTACTAATAAGGCCATTTCTCACCCTATATTAGTCAAATTTGTAGAATTTCCGTTGCACGTAAGATGTACTTCCACAGAAAAGGTCATACTATACTATGCCATCATTGTGAAAGCAAAGCTTTACAGCATCATCACTGACAACCTATAAATCTAGGAGCACTATTTATGGAAGGTAAAAAACAAGCAAGACATGCATACCTTCAGATTACCACAAATTGTCTGTGTGACAGCTGAATTTAGAGTTGTGTTCAGAAAAATACAGTAATTCAAGAAGAATGCCAGTATGCAGGAAAAAAGCAAAATAACCTGCAGAAGAAGAAAAAATACAGAAATTATAACTTCTCATAATTTAAAATTTTGAGGAAACATGTTTAAAGGTTATTTATTAACAAAATGCAGACCTTTCATTTGAAAATACTGATCAACTTAGACAGATCAACATTTTTTGTATTATATTCAATGATTTCAAAATTGGACCAATCACTTAATATAAGGAGAGAATTGGGTCTGAGGTTCAGCTCCAAGGGTTCATATATGAATAAAATCATGGAGAAAAACTTTGAAATAAATTTCTAGCATAATTAAATTAATTCATCACATAAACAAATACTAACCCAAAGTACTATTACAAATAATGACATTTTATAACGTATACTAAAAGCTGAAAAGTGGAAAGTATACACACAATTCCTGTATTTAACAAGATACACAGACTAATACTACATCACCTTCTCAGGCTTTAGGAATATTTTTGCTTGGGCTTTTTAGTAAGTCTGAAATCTTATTGTGACCAGGTTATATGAATCATAGTCCGCTAGATTAGTTGGATCAGTATTATTATTTTTCTTTTGCAAGTAGCCAATCAAGGTCCAGCAATGACTAGAATACTACAACTTATTGAATTAGAATGGGTAAAGCAGAACATACGACAAAACCAGGGGAGAAGAGATATGGAAAATTGATTGCTATCTTCAAATCACCACGAACAAATGTCCAGATGAGTAAAACAGGCCCACATATGATACCTATAATAAATAGAAAAGTATTTCAATTTTCAAATAAGAAATTCGGTTACACTAGAAAGGGTTATCATACACAATATATCAGCTTACCATTGCACCACATTAGGCCAAAGCTATTAAGACCACTAGTTTTCCCTGATAAAACAACACGATACCTTATAAGTTATAAACAAAAAAATGAAGGCTAAAGAAAGAAGTTGTAAAATTTCTGATTTCTGATATATGTGAGAGTGAGAGTATAGGAATACAACCAATGCGGGATATGGTTGCAAGATATATTGCTGTGGCGATGTTTGACATGAAAACAACAGCATAGCCATAAGCATCAAAAGAAAAATCCCGAGCTCCCGCAATAAAGGCACCAAGGACAATCAAGCCAACACTGATAACAGCCTTATAAATTTCAGTTAAATGAAGGAATCAGGCAGATGCTCATTCAAATAACAATTCAAACTTTAGCTTCATTGTGTTAAAATTGAAAAGGGGATATAACCAAAAGAAGTTCATAAAGGGCAAACGTAGATAGCATATACCAAGTCTAAGTCTAGTGTAAAACACATTCCAAAATCAGAATGGTTCATTTCCCTTTTCCTCCATGAACATGGGTATTTTTATCTTGGATTAAAGTAGTTTGAAGGAAGATGTTATTATAAGAAGATAAAAGACAATCTGAGACATCATCAATCAGACATGAATTAGTAATACTCATCAACCGTGTAAAAATTTCACACATCAATTTGCATTTATTTACCGAAGGATGAATTCGGTGGCTAGATTAATTATATGATTATAACTACATGATTTACAATCTTTGACATAAGGAAAGTAGGTTAATAAGTCAGATAATTTTAAGTATTTGTAGAAAATAGTCAACTGTACAATCACTAAATAGGGGACATTTAACCAAAATAGGACACGCTTTTCAACAATCTACTAGCTTAACCTTTTATGTGTAGTATAAGTTATTTAATTAATTTCTATAATTTTCAAATAGCAGCCATCCCACTGGATTGGGCATTCTGCAATGCTATTAATGATTGATAGTTGTGATAAAAGTAGATCATGCATTGTCCATACTTCAAGTCCAAAGGCCCTTTGCATGAGGGGACATGATGCAATAATGCACTTCATGAGTCTTCACCCAGCACAACTTGGGCTTCTTTGAGCATCAGTTTAGGGCACTTTTAATCAGTAAGTTGGTAATGACCACAAACTATTCAAATTATATACCACATTAATTTATCTATACTTCTATATTATTATCCGAAGAGGATTCATCTTTTTCGTTTCCACATTTTTTTCCAAATTTACCCTTCAAGTGACCTTTTTAAAAATTTAACCGTTTGTTTTAATTAACCATTATTTTAAATTTTAATAATTTTTTTAATTAAATAAATAAAAATCATCTACAAAATAAATATAAACTATCTACAATTAAATTGTAAAAATTATTTATATCTATTTTTATAATTATAATTTCATTATTTTTTGTTATCATAAAAAAATGAACATGCATACATGTAGCACATGTATTTTACTAGTATATATAAAAAAATAAAAATAGGATCTGGTTGGACAAACTTCTTCCTAAGAACTTCTGGAAGAAACAAATAAGAAGAAAAAAATGAAATTGACTTATCCATAAGTTGATGTTGGAGATCTCACACAGACTAGAATTATGTATAAGTGGGTGCAAAAATGATTTGCAAGCTGGTTTTGTGAGGTAGAGTTAGACTTAAAGGCTATTTTCTTAAAGTTAAAATTCGTTTATGCACAAGTTAATTTGTAAAAGCTCCTCTCATATAGGTTCTCCAAACATTTTTATTTTAACTTATACACAAGATAGTTTTAAATTATGGGGAAGTCATTCTCAGTTTTTTTCATATTTTCCTCTCTTTGAAGGCTTTATGGAGAAACTCATCCAAACTGGCCATAATACAGTCCACTGCCCCTACATTAAACTGTGCACTTTACATATGATGCTAAACTTTTAGGCACATCAATCAAAGATTTATTTGAACAAAATGCGATATACTGCAGAGCAGATTATGCAACGAGGAAAATGCACTTTACCTTAAAATGACAGAACGTGTATACCTCTGCCCCACCAGAGCAAACTCAACAAGCATTGTAAACACCACTGTGGTCCTCCTCAGAGTTGTGTACATTGGAACATTTACTCCACGAACAGACTCCATGGTGACTAGCTAAGGAGAAGTATAGGGGTGAATAGAAAATAATAAACAATACTACCTAAGGATAACGCTCTCTCTTTTTTCTTTTCTTTTAGGGGGAAAGGGTACCATGTAAAATAAGTATGCTCCTGACAAAGGAAGAGTGTGCTTCAAAGTCTTCAATGATACAAATTTTGTTGAGGTATCGAATATAAGTAAGGATTCGTTTGCTGAGAAAGATATCATCCTCCAGCGTCTCAACAAATAGAGAAAGCAACACGAACACACAATCTGCAGAAAAACAAAGAATAGAAGTGTATTTAAATTGTTAAATGAATAAAGTGGATCTTCACAACAATAGTTTGGCAACTGTAATGCCTACTATAGACACTGCATGACACCTAAAATCTAGATAAAATATAATTCTCTTCTTCCTCCTCCCCATTGAATAAAAAAATATTTCTTTTGCATTATTGCTTCAAATAAGTTATTAATCCCAACAAATTATTTTGAAGAAGTCAACTCTTAAAATACTTGCTTAACATCCAGTGCATCAAAGCGTCAATGAGTATCAAAGAGGCAAGATAATGAAGACCAGTAGAAAAGTCAACATAAAATAATGCAAGTTTGGAGCAGAACTACTAATTTGCATAGTATTCCATCCTCTGTGACAATGAAAATTTGGACTGTTAATATAAATCAATCAGCATGACAACAAGATTAACTCAAGGAGAAAGATTTTAATTTTCTTCCTTATAAAAAAGGTGAATTGTAAAGTCCATTTCCATACAATTTTCTGCAAGGGATGCCAAAAAAATGAATGGAACATAAATAATTGGCCTGCAAGTCTTGGTTCGTAATGATCACAACACAAAAGAATCATGGATACAGTACTAGATACATCCATTAAAGGTACTTACAGGATATTCTCTCTTCTTTCAAATTTTCACTATCAAAATATGTTGACATATGTCGTTGTTAAGTCAATCATTGTGATGATGAGCCAATAAATTATAATACTAGCCACTTCAAGCTATTTATAATACTATAGTTTAAAATACTAAGTTGTTTGGTAGGTAACCAATCAAACAAAATGCTACTTCACTCCTTAAAATTTTGTGCTCTCTTAAGCTGTTTCTGCTTTCTTCATATAATATATGAAAATTCATTGGAAACTTGGAGTTAAAACCTTATGGGATAGTATTTGTAAAGACTTATTTACTACAGATTCCACTGCATCCATTTTCTATTTGCTAAGATTTTTAAAAATGGCCCGCAACTTCAATTTCAGAGATTAAGGAAGGGTTTTAGTTATGCGAAAACATTTTCTATTTGCATATCTTGTTTTCATTTTCAATTTTTTTAAGATTAGAAAAGATTTTTGGTTTTACATTATGGTTTCATTTTCTTGTTCGACTCACCACTCCTCCTCCCTTTCACCGGTCACCTCCACGTCCAGTGTCTTTCCCAACCTCAAGACGTCATCGAGTACCTGACGGTGGAAAAATGACATGGCATCAGCTAGACTTCTCGCACGAGTTTATGGCCACTTTGATGGTATCAGTGTCATATCAATCGTTGTAACCAACGGCTCCAAAATCAATGACTGAACTGTTAGCAGGTTGAGAGGAAGTGTAGGTTGGTGGGAGTCTAATAGCATTAGTGACAGGCTTTAACGGCTGTTTGTGATAAGAACAAAAAAAAAAGTGAAACAATATTTTTTTATTTTCAAATTCTGGCTTCTTTTGAAAAAAAAAATTAAATTAAATATTTTTTAATCTTCAATATTGTTAACTTAATTTTTCTGTTTTCTATAAAAAATAGAATCATAAACGTCTCCTATATAGCAACCATAATTTAAAACCTTGCATATAATTTATCATCCCGTACCTTATTTTAAAAGTTTCTTCATACCATAATTTATCATACCATATAATTTATCGTCTCTCCCAACCCAACAAAGTCTTCTCCATACACATAACCAAGAATTAAAACCCTAACAACAAGCTGAAGGAATCTAAATATCTATCCACTGTACTGTACCTTGTTGGCAACATAAACCAATACTAGATTATAAGTGAAAGGTACGTGTATGATGTTCATGTCATTCACCTAACCGATAATCTAAAAATTTAGGGCATAAATAAATGTATCAATACAATTCCCTAAAGTCTCACTAACTAGGAGACTAATACAAACACGACAGATGAACTATTACGGTGCGGATAGAAAGTCACGAGAATGTAAGCATAAAACCTGGAGAAGTGTGATGACATTCGCGGAGGGAAAACTATAAGAAGAAAGCGCTGCTTTATTGAACACCACCAGCAAAACTACAGAACAAAGAGGATATAATGGATTTAAGAAGCATTTGAAAAAATGACGATGAAAGAACGGTACGGAATTGAGAAGAAAAGTACCAGAGCAGGACATGTAAGAGACGGCGGCGAAGGCTCCGCGTTTGGTCATGGCGGAGCCTCTGAAGAGCTTGTCATCGGCGTAATCGTCATGGTTGGAGGGAGGATCGGAGACGGGGAGCATGAGATTCTGCGACGAATTTGACGGTTTGAGAGACATGGAGAAAGGGAATTGGAGAGGGAAGGGTGAGGATTGGGTTTTGCGATTGGGTTGGCGTTTGAAGGAGAATTCGAGGAAGTGAAAGGCGATGAATGAGAGAGGGGTTAGAGTCAGACCCAGTCCCGAAGGCCACTTGCGAATCTCGACTTCACGACTTGGTCAATTCAACTCTCAGGTCCCAAACTGCTTCCACCACACTACAAGTTTTATTTCCCAACTATTCCTTCAAGGAAAAAAAATATATTTCGAATTAAAACTTAAATGATCTTCTCTCTCTTTTGTAAATACTAGAGGAATACATCATAAAAAAATATAGTTAAAAATTTGATACCACTATTATTACAATAAAATTAACTATCAAACATATAAATTTTGGATATTTAAAGGCCTGTAAATAAATAAATGTAGATCCTTACAAAAGTATCAATGAGCTCTCTTTATCCATGAGCTTTTCTAACAAGATTGCCTCCTTTTCATGGTTCGACTTAAGTTTTCTTTTTAATGAAGAATGATCATTTTGCATCATAATGGAATCTAATGGAATCTAGAATCATCATGAAATAGATTTTTAAAGATTTAATTCAAATTATTCAAATAATTAGATTTGATTTTGGATACAAATTATTTTTTTTTCTTGAGAACTAGTTTGGATTTTATAGAAATTCAAATCTAAATATTTGAATCAATATTTGAATTCATATTCAAATATTTGGGTCAAGTTTAAAATTCATAATTCATTTTTTATAAAAAAATTTAAATTAAATTTTTTAAAAGTCGTGTCATCAGAGTCAACTCGATCGAATTTGGCCGAATTTTGGCTAGAGCTAACTCCATCGAATTTTGGCAAGGACTAACTTGACCTAATTTCAGTCAGGTCAAATAGGCTGAATTTCGGTCAAGGCTAACTTGGCCAAATTCAGCCGAATTTTGGCCATGATCGACTAAATCGAATATCACTAAATTTTTGTCAAGGTTGAATCAACCGAATTCAGCCAAATTTCGGCCGGGGCCGCCTTGACCGAATACAGTAAACTTTCAGACAGGCCAACGCGGTCGAATTTGACTAAATTTTGGTCAGGATTGACTCAACCAAATTTAGCCGAATTTCGGCCAAGCCTGACTACACCTAATATGGCCAAATTTCAGTCGATACTAACTCAGCCAAATTTAGCCAAATTTTGGTTGAGGCTGATTGGGTCGAATTTTAGCTGGGGTTGACTCGACTGAATTCGACCGAGTTCCAAGTGGGGCAAACTTGACCGAATTTCTGCTGGGACCGACTTGACCAAATACGCTCGAATTTTGGCCAAGGTGACTCTTCCGAATTTTGCCAAATTTTGGCTGGGATCGACACAACTGAATTTGTCCGAATTTTGACAGTGGCAAACTCGACCGAATATGATTGAATTTCCCAAGGGTCGAGTTGACTGAATTCTGCCAAATTTCGGCTAGGCCAACTAAGCCGAATCTGGTTGATATTCGGCTAGTGCTTACTGTAAGATCCGCGGAATTTAATTAATTAAATAAATAATAAATAAATAAAAGCGGGAAGGTAGCTTATTTATGATATTAAATTCTAATGGGGATGACGTGGAATAGTACTAGCTCAAGTGGTTGAAAGTACTTTAATTGTGTGAGAGGACTTGGGTTCGAGTCCTATGTATGCCAATTGTGTATGTTTTTGTTATTATTGTTTTAATGATATGTTGGGCCACATTTTGTATGAGATAATGCTTGAATTATGTGTGTTAGCAAGAAACATAAGTTGGCCTGGTGGTTTAGCTTTGATTTGGCATTGGAAAGGTCATGGGTTCAAACCTTGGTAAGTCAAATTTAACTCTTTTTGGGAGTGAAAAGAGAATTGGGAGTGGAGTATAGAGGAGAAACAAAAAAGTTGTATGATGTCACATATGGTGAATTAGGGATTTTGGTAAGCGAGATCTCGAGGGAATGACACTATGGTGGTGGTATGTTTTTTTATGTGTTTCATCTGTTAGCTCACCCTATCTGCTTGTGATTGGCGATGATCGTGTATGAGCAAGTGATGATGCAGGTGGAGCTGGTGAGGCTTAGCTGCGGAGAGGAGATGATCATGGGATCTTTTTCTTATTGTTTTCTTTACTTTATTTGAAATGAATTGTAAAGACTCGTGGAATATTTTGATTACACTTGCAGTTTTGTATTTATGGACTTTTTAGTAAATTAATAGAGATCTAAATTTCCCGTGTTTTGGGAAATGAAGTATTATTAAATGTAATGTAATTAATTACTTTATTTTATTTTATTAAATTCGTAATATCCGGACAAGATGTTACACTTACTCGACCAAATTTCAGTTGGGGTGAATTTCAGTTGACCTTGAGTCAAAGTCGGCTTGTCTCGACTTGAGCCCAGGTCGGCCCGACTCGACCTTCATCCTAGGCCGACTTAGTTCGACCTTGTGTCAAGGCCTACTTGTTTAGACTTTTGGCCTGTACCGACCCGTTTCAACACTGAGCTCAACCCAACTAAAAATTTATATTGGATATTTTGGATTTTTCATATTTGAAAATGTGGATTCAAAGAATCAATATCCTATCCAAGAAAATTATAAAATGTAGATCATGTTGAAATCCAGATTTAATAAAATGGATTTTTAATGAAATGGATTTAAAATGGATTGGGTTGGAGCAAAAGTTGATCGAATTCCACTAAATCTTTACCTAGGCCTTACAAGAGTATGGTGTTTTCTAGAATTCAAAATACAATTTCTTGATTTATCCAATATCTAATACGACCCAGGTCGAAGGTCGAGCCAAGTCAAGTTGATAGGTAAGTCGAGTTGACCTGGGTCAAAAGTCGAGCCGAGTTGATCCGAACTAAAGATCGAGCAAAGTTGAAACGGGTCAAAGGTCGAGTTGAATCGTTCTTGAACCAAAGGTCGAGCCAAGTCAATTGTGACGAAGGTTAGGCTTAGTCAGCCAAGTTGAATCTTTTTGAGTTGACCCAAACCGAAAGTCGAAACAAGTCGTCATAGATCAAAAGTTGAACTAACCCAACGGTATGTCTTAAAATATAAATTAAATTGCTTTATCCAAATAATAAAATTGAAATCTAAAATATTTCAATTATTCTATCCAAACAAACTATTTAAAAAATTAAAAAAATTCAATTAGTAATTCAAATATATGTATTTCAATTTCTTGGAATTTTTGAAATTCCTCATCCAAACAGAATGTTATAATTACCTAACACACTGAATTTAACCCTGAAATATATATATCACCGTTACTCTTCGTTATAATTTAATATTATATAAACTAGGTAAGTGAATGGAACTTCTTGTGCTGTTCTTGCGGAATGATAGGTCCGTATACCAAGAAATGAACTTGGCAACTTTGATACAATAGTGTTCAAATTGCAACAAAAAAGACAATGTACGAGGACAACAGGTTTTGTAGATACACTATACCAATTTTGTTTCTTCTTCATTCAAATCCACTCCACTAAATACAACAACGATTACAATAATCAACTTCTAAGGTTCTATTGTTTGAGAAATAGTCATGGAATGTTGGATTACTTGAGCTTCAATCTAGTAAAATCTCATACTTTGCAAATGGTGAGCACTAGCTCAGTTGTCACCAAAAAGAAGCTGTAGGAACCGTGTCGGTAAAGAAGTCAAGTTTTGCCAGCAAAAACTGGTTTAGTTGAAAAGAGTAAGACTCCAAATAAGATCACGTTAGACATTCCTATGAATTTTGACATCTGAATATAAAAATAAGACTCATTTGTACAACAATGTATATTTGACTCTTATTGTCAATTTGACTTTCATTCTGTAAGTAACTCAGAAAACTCTGAACGTTGGGTTGTAATTGTAACAATTTCTCAACACTCACAAGGGTATGAATTGAGTTAGATACTCTAGTGTCATGTTATATAAGTAGGTTGAAAAGGTTCACCCTCAGAAGAAGGTGAAGAGAAGGATGATAACAAGCTATAATGGAAGTCAATCTGCAATTGTCTGTGCAAATAAGGATTATAAACAACCCCTTTACTTTCCACCTCCTCTTCTAGTTGTCTTAGTGGTATAGCAGCAAGAAAGCGTTTGATGAACTCTTTACAACACTCTTTTCCTCTGCAAACTATCCCACCTCTGTGCTTCTTACTTCTCTTTTCATGGATAGAACTTGAGCCATCAAACTTCAGTATGAAAGCCTTTTGGCATCCCTCATAAAGCCTCTCCCCCAAAGTGTCAATCACATAACAAGCATCAACATCCACCTTCAGAACAAAGAAATGGTCATTCCAACCCACTATGTAAACTCTTGGCTCTTGATCAACCTCATCATCTTTTCTAGTTATCTCATCCCAAATGTCATCAAAGGACATGGCTCCTTCCAAGCACTGAAACTTCTCAGGGGAGAAAAATCCTGTGTAGGAATTTTGAGGGAGCACAACCACAGGCCTAATGTTGGCTTCCAACACTGTCTCTAGATCAAAATGCTTATCTGGAAAGAGCTTTAGGTAGTGATCATTGTGGCTCAGCCTTATCCATTCTGAGGAACCCCTTTTGATGAGGCTATCAAATTGAGTCCGTGTTGGCATGCTATGGTTTGTACGAAGCCAGTGTGCTATGAACACTGCTAGTGTTGTACATGCACTCTCACCACAAGCTTCTTTGCTCCTTTGGTCAAATGAAGCAAAAAACACATTGGTTTTCAGCTTTGCTTGCCCATCTCTGCTCCAAAATTCCTTATTTTCCCAACCACTTGTACTGTGATGAAAGTATGCTTGTGTAGAAAGTTCATCCAATTTCTGCAAGAAATGGATGAAACAGTTGGTAATAAGTATACTAAAGTAACCATTTTATGCACATAGAAAAATGTTAACTACTCAAATGATCCCTGTAGCTGTTACATTAAAAAAATTACTTAGAATGAATTACCTACAGGTGTAAAACTGAAAAAAAAAAAAAACACCATACTATTAAGAGAGATTATTACATTATCTAAGATAATCACATGTTTATGATTCTGCTAGTTTTATGCAGCATAATACTCCATTTTACAGTTCAATTATGTCTCAAATAAAGATTCTCCAAGATTATAATATTTGTGGATCATGAAATATGACCAATCGTAGATTATGGTTTTGTTAAAACTGATGATTTTGTTCTGATTACATTAAACTCATACTCTAACTAGTTGAAAGTAGGAATCTAAATTCAATACCAGGATTATTGTGACTCAAAAGGAAAAGTAAATGATGTTAATGTTATTGTTACCGTGCAATGAGTTGAATGTGAGGTTAAAGGCTCTTGTTTCCTTGAGGTGGTTCTTCTAAAACTCCATCCCTTGAAGCTTCTATTCCATGGCAACATGGACCAACTCTTCTGCATTGTGTCCAAAAGGGTCTCTGTATCTGAGTCCATAAGCCTCTCTGACTCGTTTGAAACTCTTGATCCTGCACACTCAATTTCAATGCTACTGCCACTGCTAGAGGTTGTGGTGGACTCATCAGATGAGTCATCCGAATTAAACACAGCTAACTCGTCTGATTCATAAGAACTCAGTTCCTCAACTTCATCAAACTTCCCACTATTTTCCTCAATGTTTGTCCCTCTGTTTACAAATGTTCTTGGCAATGGCAAGTCATCATCAAAATTTTTGAGTTTCAATAAGCTCAATGAAACCTGGTCAAGTCAATTAACTACAATAAGAATTGTTTTTCTGAACTTTCATCCATTTCAGATACATAAAATTAAAAGAAATTAACAAACATATGAGAAATCATTATTTATTTTCTTCACAATTTGCCCATGAATAAAGAAGCTCTGGCATTTACATACACTGATAGAAACATCAACGTAATTAATTAAGGTGGAACTTAACTATGTGAACTGATATAGGATGAAATGATCAACTTAGCACTAAGTCTTTTTTAGCTTTTTTACATTCATTCAAGTCAAAAAATAAATAATGGAGCAACATTTATTACTTTGTGGGGGCAAAAATTTTGTGAACATATAAGTTAAAAAAAAAATTACTGTGGTTGGAGCATACCGAAAGTGAAGCTTCCAAGAACAAACCATGCACCTTCAATTGAATTGGAAGTGTTCTTTGAACCTCACAAGAATTTGACTCATTTTTCATTTCCTCCCTCTGCATCAACTCAGCCATAGTTATGCTCATGGAAACTTCTCCAACCACCACCATTTCAGGTTCATATTCTCCTACATCACCCTCCCCCTGCATTTCATAATTGGACAATTTCTAATCATACACATAACAAGATCAGAATTTAATTCAAACACACAAACACTAAATGATGAGTACTAATCATGACTTCAAATTATAACTAAACAGTGCATAAGCTGAGATTTAAAAACTGTCATACGATCAATATAAAGTAAAACAAAATTAAACAACATAACTATTACATTGCAGAAAACCTTACATGTAAAACTAGAAAGATCATGTGTAAGGTGCCATTGTTGAGGAGGAGATGAAAGGCAGAGAGGTCACGTGCGTCCCACAGAAGGGTAGGTGCCTTAGAATTGATGACTCTTGGAGTCAAAGTAGTGTGAGTGGATTCTAGTTTGAGGGCACAATTTGAAGAAGAAAAAGAAGAAGAAAGTTTTTCTTTTCTGGTAGCTGTTCCAGTAATCTGAAGGGCAATTATGTCCTCATCCAAAGCACCCACCTTTGTTGCCCCAAATTCCAACTTCAACAGGGTGACCTTAACAACGTAGTGTTTCTCGACATGCCCCCAAAACCATGGTCTCCAATTTTCCATCATCATGTTGTTCGTGAAGCACTAATCAACATTGAGATATGAAAAACAAGTGAAGAACAAAACCAGAGAAAGAAAAGGTTGCATTTTTATTATAATTATTACAGCGTATTTCTATCAACTACTTTATATGTGCATGAGATTTTAGTCACGTGTTTGTTAATGGTTTTTGGGTTTTGGGTTTTGGTTTTGTTTAAATTTTTCTTTTTGATTTGTGTTTTGTCGTTATGAAGAATGGAATAAGAGAAACGTTGTTCATTTAAACAACGTGAAGAAATGTGGGTTAGTTGTGGCAACACGGAAGAAAGAACAACACTTGACACCAAGAAATTTGGTTCTTGTGTTACATATGTTAATTGATTTTCTAAAAGAACCAACTTTTTTTATGTAAAAGTAAAGAAAGAAAGAAGAAATACTTTTATTTTTTAATTTGTATATTATATGTATGGTTTGTTTTATAAGTTATTTAAAATAATATATAATTGATTTTAATCTAAATTAGTATGCTTAGAGGTGATGTCTATTAAATTAGTGGTAAACAAAGACTTATGACCTTAATAAGAGAAACAAAGAAAATGTAATCATTAAGAAGAACTTTAAGGTTGATACAGGTCAATTACTCTAATCATTTTGTTGTGAAATTGTGAGATGATAAGATAAGAAACAAAATTTAATTAACTATTATGTTTTGGTCAATTACTCTAATCATTTTGTTGTGAGATTGTGGGATGATAAGATAAGAAACAAAATTTAATTAACTATCATGTTGATTATGTGATAAGAAATAGTCTTTTTTTGTAAAACACCCAAATATGTTTTTTAGGATTGTGAAAAATTAGAGTTGTTCTCTCATTATAAAATTAAATAAATTTATGATCTTTCATTTATACGATACAATACATTAACTAGAGCTATCAAAATGGATCGAAATCCGCAAGTCAACCTGACTTATCATGGGTTCGAGCTGGGTTGGGTTGAAAATTTTTCATAAATTTCAATAGCGGTTGATTTTTGACCCGACTCATGTAGTTACCAACTCACCCGATTGAAGATTGAACCTTTGGCGAGCCATGTTAGCTCACCAACCTGCAAATAAAGTGTCACACAAGTATTTTTTGTTAAGTTAGACTTTGTATTTGGGTCAAGTTATGTATTTTTTTTAGCCAACACATAGATAATTTGTATCTTTTTGTGATTTTAGTTCGTATTTGGATTGTATTGAAGTTTATTTAGATTTTAATTAGAATTATAATTTAGTTTTGATTGAAAAAAAGATTGTATTTTTTTTAATTAAGTGAGCTTGTGTCCAACCCGTTTAATCCACTAACCCGTGGTGGACCAGGCCGGGTTCGAATTCTTTTGACTCGTTAATAAGTGAGTCGGGTTAGGTTGGCTCACTAAGTGATCAACCTGTGGTGAGTCGAATCGGATCGGACTAGATTATTCGTTTTGACAGTTTTAACATTAACTTTATATGATATTTTACTCTAAAATTAAGATTAAATTTATTAAAAAATCAATCAACATTACCGTATGTAACAATAATATACAATTCTAAGTTACATAATCCAAAAGTCAAAATTGTATTTTAGATATATAATTTAAAATAGAATTTTTAGGTTTTAGTTACACAATTTAAAAGTCAAACTTGTTTTTCAAATTATACAATCCGATCTATAAAAAGAAAGAAAGAAAAAACTCTAAAAACCCATGACATGACAACTTGATACCAAAAATAAAAAATCTAAAATTCAAACAATTATTCGTCTTCAAGTGTCACAGTATAATAATCTTCACTTCAGCTAGATGATGTCCTAAAATTTAGATCTCTACACCTCCTCTATGCCTACAACAAACTTCGTTGTCATTTAATAAAAAAAAAAAACAAAAACGACAGAGTGGAGGGTTTCATATTTATGGGTGCAAAACGCAATTCCCAGTCACAGGGTTCCTTTGTTTGGGTCTCTCTTGGGCTCTTATGTGTAAATTGGACCAATTCGATACAATTATTTTGGAAAAGATTATGATTCGCACTACCTTTTTTATTCGCATATAAATTTTATATAAAAGAAATAAGAATAAAATAAAAAACTAATTGATGTGATAAAAAAATAAAAAAATTACTAAAATAAATTAAATATATATTATAACTCTTCATCTCAAACAAAGTTATCCATATTTCTTCTATAAACCATAAACCTTTTCAACACGGGCTTTTGTCCATGGGAATTAGAAGAAAGAAGAGAAACAAAAATAGAGAAAATACGTGAGTAAGAAAAGAAACAAACATTCATTTGAAAATAAATAGAAAAAATATAGAGTCAAAATTAACCTTTAAGAAGAAATGGCAATGTAGGTCGGCCTACTCTATTTTAACATGTCCCACACTTGACCTGTAAAATACGAACTGAGTCGGCCCGTTCTGCATAAAAAATGTGGACTAATTTTTCTGACCCGTCTAGTATTACATTTGACTTGTGAACCACAAAAGAAATTATTTGTTTGTATTTTTTTTTCTTTTGTAAAATACTAGGGTACGTGATTTTAAAAACTTTATTTTTATTTAATTAAATTAGTAGAAATAATAATTTTTACAAGTCCATTTCTTAAAATAAGTAATATTCATAATTTTTTAATTTTTAAAGTTTAAGTACAAGTTTATTGAAAATAGAAATGACTATGAATTTGATTGAAACAAGGGATGAAACGTGAATGAGTTAACTACTTTTGGATGGATTATAGAAGAAACGTGAATGAGCAAGTTGCTTACAAGAAACACACATGACATGTAGTGTTGGTACCTATATATTTTAGGAATTTAAAACATGTCAATGCTTTATAAGTTGTTTGAAATAATATATGATTTATTTTAATCTTGATTGGTATGGTTAGGACGCAAGGTGGTGTCTCTCAAGTCGGTCGATGGTAGACAAGACTTATGACCTTGATCTATAGAAAATACCATTCGTTAATCGTTGATGTTATGGGTGTTAATATAATGAATGCACATGGAGGAGGGTGTAATCATTAAGAAGAATTTTATGGTGGATCAATGGATACACCTCTTTTGGTTAATTACTCTAATCATGTTGTCATGAGGTTATGTGATGGTGAGAGCTAATAGACAAAAATCAATTATTTATTATGTTGGTTATGTGGTAAGAAACAACCTTCTTTGTAAAACAACCATATATTTTTTTCCAGGATATTAGGGAATTGGAGTTGGTTTTTGTGATGGTAGGTCTAATGTTGATTAGGTCATTAGGTCCAATATTGATTAACCGGTAAGGTTGAAGGCTGAAGGCGTTATAACATTTTGTTACCACTGCTAAGATAATTGAATAATGAGATGTTGTGATGAGGTATTAAATGATTGTGTTTTCTTGATGTTTTATTTTTTTCTTTGCTTTTTATTTTCTTTGTATTTTATTTCCTTTTCTGTTATTCTGATTTCCTTTTTCTTTTCTAGGTTTAGCATTAATTATTGTCTTGTACGTGTTGGTGGTTACACAACTCAGTAACCACTTATAAACTGCTGTCAATCTCTCTTTTATAAGTTCTACCTTTTCAGAACTGTTTTTGAATTGTAATACATTTGAGTTTCTCTTTTCAATAAATCTCATTCACTCTTTCGGTACAGTCAAACAATTGTTTCACATTTTCATTTATTTTCTATCTCTAATATGGTATCAAGAGCTAGTTGATCTAAAATGTCTAATCCTAGTTCTACTTCCCTACCCAATCCCTCCCATTTATTTCATGCTGTCGTTGCTGAGAAATTGGATGACTCCAATTATCTTCATTGGAAGCAACAAGTTGAACCAATAATTAAAGCCCACAAACTTCATAGGTTTGTGGTCAATCCAGCCATTCCTTTTCGGTTTCTTTCCGAGGAAGATCGCAATACTGGCCTTGTTAATCCTGCCTATGAAGAGTGGGAAGTTCAAGATCAAATTCTTCTTGCCTAGTTGTAGTCCACACTCTCTAAAGGTGTGTTGTCTCGTGTACTTGGGGTTGTTCACTCCTACCAGGTTTGGGACCATATTCATGAGTATTTCTAACTCAAACGAAGGGTCGTGCTCGTCAATTTCGTTCTGATCTTTGCAATCAGACTCTTGACACTAAATCGATGCATGATTATTTGTGTAATATCAAGTCGATTGTTGATGAATTGGCTGGCATTGGGTGTCCTATTCCACATTCTGAGCATGTAGATGCAATCCTTGAAAGACTTTCTCTTGACTATGGTGCTATTGTTTCAGTCATTGAGAGCAAGTTTGACACTCCTCCTATTAATGAAGTTGAAGCACTTTTACTTGCTCATGAAGCCTGATCTCAACGTCATCAGAAAACAATTTTCTCTCCTTCTCTTCATTACTCAAGTGCCTCTGCTTCGTCTGGTTTCCATACCTTTCATCCTCCTACACGTGGCAGTTTCCATAGAGGCAGTGGACGTGGTCGTGCAAGAGGGGGACACTTTGCTAATTTCCAATGCCAAATCTGTCTTAAATATGGCCACACCGCTAATGTTTGTCATTTTCGCAATGATGTCAATTTTCATCTTGATGCTTCATTGGCCCTTTATGATCCTATAGCCCATCAACCTCTTTATTTTTCATCACCTTCTCCTTTCACGAACACCAATGCTACCACTACCTCTTCCACTGTTGCTCCCACACATCCTAATGTTATGGTTGCTTCTGCTACTACCTCTGCCCCTCCAACCACATGGATTCCATATTCTGGTGCGTCATTTCATGTTACCAATGACTCCCACAATATTCAACAACTTCAGCCCTTTGATGGTCCTGACAACATTTTTGTAGGCAATGGTGAAGGTTTGGCAATTTCTGCTTCTGGATCATCTACTCTTTCTCCCTCCTCTCATCCTTCTGTGTTATTTAATCTTCATTAATTACTGCTTGTCTCGTCTATTACAGCAAATCTTTCTCAGGATAACAATGTTTATTTTGAATTTTTCCCCCATTGTTGTGATGTGAAATCTCAGGTCACTCATGAAGTCCTTCTTCGTGGTCATGTTGGTGCGGATGGGCTCTACTATTTTCCCAATCTTCACTGTTCTTCCAGTCCTCCTGCTGTCTTGTCTTCCACTGTCTCCTCAACTTCTTCACATGCTGCTATTTCTGATGTCACCACTACATCTTCTCCAGACAGTTTCAATATATGACATTTTAGACTAGGTCATCCTCATGTTGATGTATTAAAACTTGTTCTCAGTCGTTGTAATATTTCACTTCATAATAAAAAATTAGATTTATGCCCGTCTTGTTGTATAGGCAAGTCTCATAGATTGCCTTCTTCTTCTTCATCTACTATTTATACGCAACCACTACAATTAGTTTTTAGTGATTTATGGAGACCCTCTCATGTTGCTTCTACTTCTGGTTGTGTATATTACATTTCATTTGTAGATGCATACTTTCGATTCACATGGTTTTATCCTATTAAATCCAAGTCTGCAACTTTTCTTATATTTCAACACTTTAAGGCTAATGTTGAACTTCAATTTGGTGTTCAAATTAAATGTCTTCAAACTGATTAGGGTGGTGAGTTTAGGTCTTTTCGCTCTTTTTTAGACACTCATGGGATCTCTCATCGTCTTATTTATGCACATACCCATCATCAAAATGGGGTGGTAGACCGTAAACATCGTCACATCACTGACTTAGGCCTTACACTCTTATCACATGCCTCTCTTCTATTAAAATTTTGGGACTATGCTTTTCAAGCTGCAGTTTATTTGATTAATAGGTTACCTAGTACATCTTTGTAGTTTCAAGTCCCTTACACTGTTCTATACAAACATTCTCCTGATTAAAGTTCATTAAGGGTCTTTGGTTGTTCTTGTTTCCCTCACCTGCGTCCTTATCGTCACATAAACTTGATTTCGATCAGAGGAATGTGTCTTCCTAGGGTATTCTTCTTCTCATAAAGGTTATATATGTCTCTCTCTATCTGGTCGTGTCTATATCTCTAAGGATGTTGTTTTTAATGAACTTTCTTTTCTCTATTCTTCTCTTTTTTCTGCAAAATCTGCATCTCCCTCCCTATCCCACTATTTCAACCTAACTCCAAATCTCTCTCCTCCTTCCCGTACAGTTTTGTCCCCTGCTGTTTCCCCTTCACACACTATTTCTTCACCTGAAATAGCTATTATTCCTTCACCAATCAATGCTCATCCCATGCAGACCTGTTCAAAGTCTAGGGCCTCTACATCACGTGTTCCTCCTTCCTTGTTACTTGTCAATGTTGAACCTACAAGATTTTCTTAGGCCATCAAAATCCCACATTGGGCTGCTGCAATGAAATCAGAATATGAAGCTCTTCTTAGTCAGCATACTTGGGATCTTGTCCCTTTGCCTTCTAATCGTAAACCTGTTTGGTGTAAGTGGGTTTTCCGCATCAAAAATAATCTTGATGGCAGTATCAACAAATATAAAGCACGCCTTGTAGCAAAGGGGTTTACACAGGTTCCTGGTTTTGATTACAAAGAAACTTTTTCCCCTGTTATCAAGCCTGTCACCATCAGAATCATACTCACATTGACATTAACTAATGGTTGGGATCTTTTTCACCTTGATGTGAATAATGCCTTCCTTAATAGCTCCCTTGATGAAACTGATTATATGATCCAACCACCTGGTTTTGAATCTTCTGATAAGTCCCTCTTTTGTCGCTTAAACAAGGCGTTATACGGCTCAAAACAAGCCTCGCGACAGTGGTTTGATAAACTTCACTCCACTTTTCTCAGTCTTGGTTTCCAGGAAACAAAATATGATCCCTCACTGTTCTTCTTCCAGCAGCACAGTCATACAATATATATTTTGGTCTATGTTGATGACATCAGTATCATTGGTTCTTTCGCTGATCTTATTCAACGTCTTACTACACGGTTACATCATTCTTTTGCTCTCAAGCAACTTGGCAAATTAAACTATTTTCTTGGAATTGAAATTCAATATCATTCATCCTCTTCAATTGTTCTCACTCAAGGTAAGTGTCTTCGCGACCTTCTCCACAAGACCAACATGATTGATGCACATTCTACTTCCACACCAATGGCCTCATCCAGCAAACTCTCCAAAGTAGGCTCTCCACCGTTCTCTAATCCTACACTATATCGTTCTGTAGTTGGCTCCTTACAATATGCCACTATCACTCACCCTGAGATAAGTTATGTAGTCAACAAGGTCTGTCAATTTCTATCACACCCTTTGGAGTCTCATTGGATTGCTGTAAAAAGAATACTTCGTTATCTATGTGGCACCACTTCCTTTGGTCTTCATCTGCGGGCTGCCTCGCCATCTGTTCCTTACTCTTTTACTGCCCTATGTGATGTTGATTGGGCATCAGATATAGATGACAAAAAATCAACTTCTGGGGCTACCATTTTCTTGGGTCCGAACTTGATTTCACGGTGGTCTCGCAAGCAACGTGTCATTGCTCGTTCTAGCACGGAAGCTGAATATCGCAGTCTTGCACAAACTTCCACTGAACTCTCCTGGAGGATTCAAGCTCTTCTCAAAGAACTTAACATTCTAGTTTCCACCCCCATTGTTCACTATGACAACCAGAGTGCAGTTGCCATTGCTCATAACCTGGTTTTTCACTCTAAAACAAAGCACATGGAGATTGACGTCTTCTTTGTTCGCGAACAAGTGCTCTCCAAAAACCTATTTGTCTCTCACATTCCAAGCCTTGACCAATGGGCCGATGCACTCACCAAGCCTCTCTCCTTGGCTCGTTTTATATCACTTCGGTCCAAACTTCAAGTGCTGGATTTTACTACCAATCCATCCCTTCCAGTTTGAGGGGGGATATTAAATGACTGTGTTTTCTTGATGTTTTATTTTTTTCTTTGCTTTTTATTTTCTTTGTATTTTATTTCCTTTTCTATTATTTTGATTTCCTTTTTCTTTTCTAGGTTTGGCTTTAATTATTGTCTTGTACTTGTTGGTGGTTACACAATTCAGTAACCACCTATAAACTACTATCAACCTCTCTTTTATAAGTTCTGCCTTTTCAGAACTGTTTTTGAATTGTAATACGTTTGAGTTTCTCTTTTCAATAAATCTCATTCACTCTTTCTGAATAGTCAAACGACTATTTCACAGTTTCATTTATTTTCTATCTCTAATATGAGGGATGTGGAGAGTTTGAGAGCAAAAGGGGTGTAAGCCTATGATAGAGGTCGTACCCTACCAAATTAAAACACTTAAACACAACAATAACACGGGGGGAGGGGGGGTTTGGCAGATAGATTCAGAACAAACTTCAATTCACAGATAAATTTAACAGTTATATAAACACGCAATGATTCCTTGATTCAATTGAAAGTCCACCAATCACAGATTACCAAATTAATTGTTCTATTCGAATTTGCTCTCATGAATCCTAAGTAATCAACTAAGCGAAAATTACCATGGATTCATTGTCATTAAGCGTAACAAATTTCAGACAGTTAACACCCACAAATTTAAGCAAGTTGTGACAGAACTCATAAACATTAAGCATGAATACGAGCCATTAATGTGCACACACGAATTTGAGATTAAGCATGCATCAAATTCGTGTTTATCATCTAAACACAACCTGAAACAGAGGCAATTTCGAATGGAACCCCAAAAACGACCAACAATCTCATGGTTTCATCTCAATTTTGTCAAGGAATCAATGCAATAGGGTTAGCTAGACATCAAAATAGAAGAATCAAGAACTTCAAATCTGAACCAGAACATCAAAAATCAAAAACCCTTACTTATGAATTCTGAAAACGCAATTTAAGAGCAAAAAGAGAGATTCCAAAGCTTCAATGGAATGCAAAACGGTGCTATCATATATAAACGCGAAAACCCCATTAATGGGTGTTTTTCCAAGTCTATAAAACCCACAAAAAGAACTGCCCAAGCAAGAAAACGAATTCAAAACTAAAACCCTCAATGGGTGCTGTCAAATGTGCATAAAAACGGTAAAAATGAGCCAAAAACGTGAAAAACCTCAAGGAGCACCTCCATGGAAGCTTGAAGAGCGAAAATGGAGTTTGGAGAGAGGTTGAAGATGAAGTGGGTGACTCCTTGCATGCATTCAGACCTAATTTTGTGGTCTCATCACTCTGCCACTCATTATTTACAAAATTGTCACTCTGTCACTCAGAATTACAAAAATGTCACTATGGGCCTCAAATGTTGGCCCATTCACTCTGATGACGTGGAAATGATGTGGCAACGATGTGGCGACTCCTTCAACTGAATATTAATGTCCAAGCTCCAAAATTGGCTTCACCCAAATATCTAAAAATAATTAAAAACGAAAATTAGGCCAAATAATGTGAAATTAGTCCAAATTCGGAACAGTGGCCCTATAAAAAGCCCAACAGATGAAAAACACTATAACGATGAACAATTAAGCACTGAACAACTGTCAAATGGGTACACAAAGACTAGTGGAATGGAAGAAAATAATGACTCATCAACCTATCAATTATTTTAAAACGGAGATAAAGGAAGAAGGGGAACCATTAAAAGGTTCTTAAATGTTGTCAATTTGGAAGCCAAAAAAGGGAAGGAGATGATCTAAATGAAGGGACTTTGGAAGATCAAGGAAGGAGAACACTCTCAATGTTTTAACTAAAATGTCTTATACCTTTTGGCTAGAGGTGTCAATTTGGCACAGCCCACAGAGCCTTTTGGATCGTTGGGACCGTCCAGGTCATCGTTCTTGTCCAGGTCGTTGGGACCGTCCAGGTCATCGTTTTTTTGACCCCCTCATTTGCCCCCCCCCCCCCCCTCTCATAAAAGGGGGCTTTATGAAGAGTGGGTCAGGGCTGGCCCATGGGCTAGGAGCCAAATTGACACCTCTACTTTTGGCTAGAACAATTTCCTAATGTCAAAGATAAATAAATTTGGAATTATTCCTTCATATGAGACATGTTAACTTCATATGATATTTTTCTCCAAAATTTTGGATTACATTTTTATAAAAAAAGTCAACATTACTACATGTACAACAATGTATACTTCTAGATTATACAATTTGAAAGTCAAAATTATATTCTAAATTACACACTTTAAAATGCAATTTGTAAGTTTTAAATTACAGCATTCAAAATATATCGCAATATGTCAAATTACTATTACAAACTTTGTAATTCTTTTGAATTACACAATCTAAAAGAAATTATTGCTAATGGAATACACAATTCGAAAAACATTCAGGTTATAGAATCTTAAATAAAACATCAAAACAAAATAAAAAGAAAAATCTAAAAATCAAACAATTACTCATCTTTAATCTTGAACATATAATGATTTTCACTTCAGCTTAATGATGTGCTAAAATTTAGATCTTATTCTAACCAAAGGGTATGATTATCTGATCTTCGCTTTGATTTTTTTGAATTTCTAAAGTTTTCTTTCTTCCGAAACATTTCCAAAAGGTCCTCTTAACATGATGTAGTCCTTTGTGTCATGGACATTCATCTGAGAAATTTGCGTCAAGCTCCTGTGTCTGATCCCATTTGGAATTTTTCCTTCTTTGGAAAGAATAACAATTTTATACATCTTTTAACAATGCTTGGTTTCATAACCTTAATATTTCCTCTCTCTTCTATTTTTTTTTTTGCTTCAGGCTTGAAAGGTCGTTTATCCTCTCTCATCCACCCCGGTCGTCATGGCTAGTATGGTTGTTTCTCACCTTTTTCCTATTTTTCATCATTACTTCTTGCGCCTCATTATGAGATTGGGCTCTCAATCTGACCTCGTTTATAGTTTATGGTCTTCTATCCACCAAGGATTCCCTAAAATTTCTTGCTAATTGTCCCTTGGTAAAGGCATCCACAAACATCTCTTATTTCAGTTAGGCGATTTGAGCAACTAGTTCACAAAATTGCCCTAAAAACTTTTTAAGTGACTCTTCCTTTCCCTACCTGACGTCAAAAAGATCTTTTATTTTGATGGCTTTTGGTTTATTTGCCATAAAGTGAACTATGAACAAACTGGAAAAAGAAACATAAAAAAATGTTATGTTGTGCTCCGATATAACAGAGTTATGGCTTTCCATGGCACAAACGGAATGAAAGGCAATGAGTAAAACATAGACGAGAAAGAGAGCTTAGAATTTTGATAATAGAATGATATTATTCTGAATGCATTTTTACGTAATGCAGAAACATGTTTATATACAAAGAATGGGCTAAAAAGAAGGTAGGTCCAAAAACAGAAAAAGAAACAGAAAAAACAACGACCAATGAGGTGGAGACATGTATCTTCAATACGATAGACTACTAAACTAGTCTAAGGCGGCCTCGATCAACATGTTGATGAACATTTTAGAACATATAGCGTCTGATCTACCACAAGTCAACATTTAGGCTCGAAACATCTTCACATGTGCTACATGTTTCTTCTTTCTTTTGAACTTCTCCGCTTTTGAAAATACATAATGTTGGGGAATGGGCTCCTGCAATATGTTTTCCGTAAAAGGTTGGAAGTTCGTGCCTTATTCCATGTCTACTCCCAGACTTGCTCTAGATTCTTCCAGTAGACATATTTTCCCCTCATTCTCTCTACGTAATTCCACTTTTGCTGGCAAGCTTCCTTAGCTCTTGCCTGAACTTCTTTATTTTGCCTTTGTAGGTCCTCCATCATCCTTCTCTTGTCCGAACTTCTTCATTTTTCCTTCGTAGGTCCTCCATCATCCTTCTCTCTTTAACTCTCACTCACTCACTCATTCACTCTCACTATGTATGGCACAAGACAACTTATTTTACTTACCCCATGCCAAAATGTTATTTCCAAAGGGTATGGTAATTCGATAAGATAAAACATTTAAGTGTCAATCTCTTGTGCCTTCCACTTTCCTTTATCCAGATCGGTTTTTGACCCTTCGGTCCCCTCATCATTTAGGAGACCTAAAAGACATATTCATCCTCCTTTATTGTTTTCATTTAACACATCCTACTTAAATATACACTTTTAATTTTATATTCTTTGTAGCTTTTATCACAATGTTCAATAAATGACCAAAAGCCAAAATCTCTAGACGCTACAATCATTATTAATGTCTCAACCTCTTGACCTATATTAACCTTATGGCCTAGGGATGTCAATGGGGCGGCTAGGGTACGGTTAGTAGCTCCCCCGTACCCTACCCGCTGGATAAATATTTGCCTCGTACCCGTACCCGTACTCATATATATCGGGTATCCGTTATGCGAGTACCCGCATAATTTTTTAACATCCACAAATATTCATGGGTACCCGTAGATATTTACAAAAAAATAAAAATAAATATTTAACCACATATTTTAATCATAAATTTAAATAAAATACAATACATAACATTCATAAATTTTAAACAAAATCCAAATAACCCCTTTAAATAATGTTGAATAACAGTTTACAAAGAAATAATATTTTTTAAAACTAATTGATAAAAAAATAACTTAATCAAAATCAATATGTTAATATTTTAATCATGTTTTTTTATTTTTTTAACTTAAATTAGAGTATAGCGGGTACAAGTATCTACGAGTACGGATACTATGATACTCGTACCCGCCCCATTAATATGCAGGTATTAAAAATACTCGTACCCATTACCCACGAGTATCCATTTACAATATTCATTTTCTACCTGTTGCGGGTTTTATCCGCGGATACCCACAGGTACATATTTTTTTGACATCCCTATTATGGCCTAAGACACAATCATCATTGGACCTGATGACTCAATCAACATTGGACCTATCACTACTTATCTCAACACCTCTCTTAATGATGTGCTAAAATTTACATCTCAACACCTACTCTGTGAAAAAGAAAGAACACAAACCTCCTATATTCCAGCTTTATGCCTACAAGTTGTGCTGAGTAATGGTCGGGTTGGATTGGATTCAGATCCAACCTGACCAATCCGACACAATCCAAATTTAATATATTTATATCCAATCTGACCATTTTATTTTTCGGGTTAAGCAATTACAAATAAATATAGATATTGTTACGTGCAGTTGGGTTAAATTGATGTAAGAAGAAAAACATTTGCTAGAATTTTCATAGATCTAACAATATTGTATTGTCATCAACAACAAAATTACACAAAAAAGAAACTCTAAAAACGTAGATCTAAACATACAAAAAAAAAATCCAAAACACAAATCTGAACATACAAAAAAACTCCAAAACATAGATTTGGACAAACAAAAAATATCTCCAAAACACATATTTGGATAGAGTTGTCAAAGTGGGTCAAAACCCGTGGGCCAACACAGCCCACCACAAGTTTGGGATGGGTTGGGTAAATATTTTTTACAAATTTCAGTACGGGTCAATTTTTAACTCGGCCCACCAAGAACTCAGCTCATCCGGGTTCAACCCATGGTGAGCCAGGTTGGCTCACCAACCTATCCACAGATAAAGGACCATACAATATTTTTGTAGTTGGGTTGGGTTGGGCTGCTTTCTTTTTAGTCATCATATTGGGTTGACAAATGCAAAGCTAATATTTTTGTGATTTTGATTTGTAATTGAGGTTGAACATTATTTTGGATTGTATTGGAGTTTATTTAGATTTTAATTACAATTATAATTTAGTTTTTTTGGGACTGAAGAAAAAATGTATTTTTTTTAATTAAGTGAGCTAGTGAGTAAACCCACTTAACCCATCAACTCGTGGTGGGTCGGGCTGGGTTCGAATTTTTTTGGCTCGTTATAAGTGAGTCAAGTTGGGTTGACTCACTAAGTGGCCAACCCGTGTTGGGTCGGGCCAGGTGACCTGTTTTGACAGCTCTAGATCTGGACATACACAAAAAAATCTCCACAAAAGATGAAGAAGATGTTTGAGGCTTAGAGAGATGGAAGAGATAAACCGCATGTAGGTGATGAAAGGCATTGGAGGCAAGCACTATCGATCGAAGTTGTTGCTTGCATCTAGTGTTCACCCACTACATTATGGAGATCAATTCCCACAGACAACCTCTAGTCCTTCGCGTGACGAATGAAAGTTAGGGTTGTTGATGGAGATGGAAATGTTGGAGATGGAGTCGCTGAACATGAAGATGTAGACGCTAGAGATGGAAATGTTCTAGAGATGGAAGTGCGATGGCAAAGAATTAGGGGTTTTTTCTGAGTGAGGGAGAATGAAAGTTAGGATTGTTGAAGGAGGGAAGATGGGAGCAGAAAATTAGGGTTTAGGGTGAAGCTTTTAACCTTATAATTAAATAGACAGGTTGGGTTGGGTATCCATAGATTTTGAATTTAAACTTTGTAATTGACCATTTAAACTCATCTTGATCTGAAATTTTTTATTCAGTCTAATTCGACCCATGCAAACTGGCCCGCCAACCTTTTTTCTTTTCCAATGAAGAGGTTTCAAACGGGTTGGGCTTTTTTCTCAACCCTACCTACAAAACCTTCGTTGCATTTAATGTGAAAAAAGGCAAAGTGGAGGTTTCTTTATTTATGGGTACAAGAAGAACATAAGGGGTGCAAAAAGCAATTTCCAATCATAGAGTTACTTTGTTTGGGTCTCTTTTATGGTCTTACGTGTAAATTGGACCAACTCGGTTCAATTATTTTTGGAAAAGATTACGATTCGCACCACATTTTTTTATTCGAATAAAATTTTTATATAAAACAAACAAGAAAAAAAATCGATGTCATAAGAAATTAAAAAATAGTAAAGTACTAAAGAAAATTATTTATACATTATAACTCTTCATCTTAAAGCTATCCATATATATATATATATATATATTACATTTCAACACTTTTACATATTGATATTGTAAATCATAAACTCAGCCTAATCAAAATTAACAATCTACACGTTTATTGTGACTTCTTTCAAACATATGCAATTGAAAACAAATCATAAACTTTTTCAATACGGACTTGTGTCCTAGACAATTAGTAGAAAGAAGAGAAATAGAAATAGAAAAAATAGGTGATTGAGAAAAGAAAAGAATATTCATTTGAAAATAAATCGAATAAAAATATAGTCAAAATTAACCTTAAAGATTATTTTATTTCCTAATTTAATAATAATGGTGATGATTATAATTAAAATAAATATTATTATTATTATTTGAGTGCAAACATTACGGTACATTACATTTATTTATATACTAAAATCAATTACAACAAGAAAAAATATAGTTAATACAACAGGACTATTATAATAATAATAATAATAATAATAATAATAATAATAATAATAATATTATTATTATTATTATTATTATTATTATTATTATTATTATTATTATTATTATTACGAATATAATATATTCTAAATACATTTAGATATCTTGTAAAATTTTATTATTATATTTGGTAATAAATTAAAGGCTATTTTGTTATCTTTTATTATATATTAAATATCATATTTGATTATAACAAGAAGATTGTACATGGTCTAAGAATATAAAAAATTGTATAACAATACTTTTAAAATGCAGACTCATTTCATCCTAACCTCTCTATATTTATAAATATTTTTTTTATTATTCTTTTATTTATTTAAACCTTATAGGTAATGATGAGAATAATCTAAGATTTCATTTTATTAATTATTTTGACCTTTAATTTGTTGTAACTAGATTCCTAGGGTTATTTGCTTTGAAGTTTAAAATTTTATCACAATTTTGTCTCCTTGAAGGTTAAGGGAGAAAACTATTTTTAAATTATCATTAACCTCAATTCTTAAACGATATTTGACTATTTGCACTACTAGAAATTATCATATTACATGAGATTTTTCTTGCAAATTTGTTAAAAAAAATTTAAGAAAAGACTTTTTTCTACTATTTTTTTAAGAATTTTAATTGACAGGTATTTCCTTCGTAAGTAATTATTTTCTATAAAATTATAAAATTTGCAAGTATTTCCTACAAAATTTGTTACGAAAAGTGTTTTATATAAAATATTTTGCAAAAAAATTGGCAAGAAATATGATTTTTTTTAGTAGTATTGGTATATTACCCCCTGTAGTTGAGAGGTTTAAGGGAAATGCAAATTCATATTTTGAATTACTTTTTCTTGACCACATGCATCAATGTTCTGACATTAAGTGTTAGGTTCAATTACTGCACTCGGGATATTTTTTTTCTTTAGAGCATGTAGCTCATGTTAAGTGAGAAAGGTGCATGTGTATTTAAATTGTCTTTGACCTCAATTTTTAATTGATGTGAGACTATTGAGAGTACTGAAATCTTCCGATCAAAGTCTTATGTACCTAAGTGTCTCTAAAATATACAAATCTATATTTTCCATAAGAATATAAAATTTACCTTATGTTTGGATGAGGCATTTTAAGAAGGCAATTCATTTTGTTAGAAAATTTGATGTTTTATAACAAAGTATATTGTTTGTGTAAGGAATTTTGAAAGAAATTAAAATCCTAAACTTTCATTATAATAATTAGATTACTTAAAATCAAAGAACTTCAAATTTCACCTATAATGTCAGAATTTGAAATTCTTCATATTTTCAAACTTGTGTTTTAGTCTTCGTAGTTTAGGTGGGCCAAGATTAAAGTTGATTTGGCTCGACCTAGATCCAGGTAAACTCGGCTTAACCTTGACCTAGGTAGACTCGAATCAAACCAAGGTGGCATTAACCCAACTTAATTTGAGATGGCTCCAACCTGATGTATTTGCTCAATATGAGCCTAATTAAACTTGGTTAAAACATGACCCGATTTGTCTTGGTTCGACTTGGACCTAACCCAACCTGTCTCGGTCCAACTTGACTCAATTTGACTTAGACTCTAGTCAACTCTACTTAACCTGAGCTTAGGTTGACTAGACTTGATTGATTTGGGCCAACTCATCTAGACTGGGCTTGGGTCGCTCGACTCAATCGAGCTTGGGTCACTCAACTCTACTTAACCCGGACTAACTCGACTTGACCAAAACTAGGCTGATTCAATTAGACCTAGTCTTAATTTGACTAGGCCCAACCTAGTCTTGATTAAACTAAGACCCACTTGGGGCTAACCCAACTTAGATGAATATGGGTAGCCTCTCTCAAATGAATGTGGACCTGCCTACCTAAGCCTAGGTTGAATTCAGTTCGACCTAAGACTAAGCCGACTCAACTCAACTTAGTCTGGACAAAACTCAACTTAATCCAACTAGACTTGATCTCGATGAAATTAGGACCCACTTATGCCTATTCCAACTCATTGAATGTATGTTGACCCCAACTCATATTAATATAGACTCGCTCAGACTGAACTAAATGTTGGTTGTCTCGACTCAACTCAACATGGGTAAAACTAACTTGGCTTGACTTGGATCTTGGTTGACTAAACTTGATATGAGCTTGGCCAACTCAACTTTACCTAGGTTATGACTAACTCACCTAAATTTGGCTTGGGCAACTCGACTCAACTAGGGCCCAGGTCTACTTAGCTTAATTTGGGTCTAGACCTCAACTCGACCTATGCTTGGGTCAACTTGACTAGACTCTGACGTGGGTGGGTTGACTTGATCTGATCTTGCACGAGCCCAATCCAGTGCTATTTTGGGTTTATTCAATTAACACTTAACATAAATTGAGAAAGAAAAGTTTTACAAATACAAACTGAGAAAATCTCAAATAACTTTTAAATAAAAAATAACATCAATCAAAATCGACAACAAAAAATTAACACTATTGATATTTTTTAGTTTTTGACAATAATTTAATATTTAAATATATTGCTTTAATTTATTGATAATTAAAATACTTTATCTAAATAAAAACAAATCACTAAATTTGAATTTCCTTATATAAACAAAATATTAATAGAAAATCTTAAAAATATATGAAATTCCTTATCAAAGTTAAACAAATTGAGTTGACCCACAAAATCTGAACAAAAATGTTAAACACTGACCATCTAGTAAATATAAAATTAAAATATAGACAGAGACCAACATACAAAAAACTTTAAATAATTATCAATAAAACGCATATAATAATAAACACAGAAATTATACACGTACATTATTCTAGCCCTTTTCTAAATTTACTTATTTTTTAAACTAAAATAACTATTTATAATAAAATGTTATCTATAAAATAAATAAAAATTATTCACAATAAAATTACAAAAAATATTTATTTTACTTTTATAATTATAATTTAATTATTTTTCATTATTATAAAAAAAATTAATGTGTTATCACTGGTTATAATAATTTAAGTATTACGACGAAGATAATTATTATTATTGTTACTCAAGAATAGTGGATTATGAAGATTTCATAATTGATTTATGGACCAACAATATAATTTTTTATGTAAATCATAGTTGCCTTGAATGATTTTTTTAACACGGGTTCTATAATTTTATCATTTTTTTTTCATATTTAATTATTTTTTCTATTTCTTTATCATGTAAAAGACAATATGGATATTTAGTAGATAGGTTTGCTAGAGAGAAAATAGAATAAAATAAAATTAGAAAAAATAAATCAAAATAAACAAATAAAAGAAAAGAAAAAAATGATGTTAAATTGAAGAAAAGAAAGAGATTAGTAAAGTAAAAAAAATGTATTGTGTTATTTTCATACTATTTTTGATTTAATTAAACAATTAATATTATTTGCAATGTGGTAGGGTAACAAGGATATGTTAGAATAATTTCTTCTATATATTTTTCTTAAATGCATAAAATATAATAAAATAAAATTTTCCAAGTTTAAATTGGTCCATTCACAAGCCAAACAAATAATAATTTGAAGAAATTATATATAAAATAGTTTTAAATTATAAACAAAATTAATTTTTCAAAGTGAGAGGTTTATTCAAATAAATCTCAAAATTAAGACAATCATGTAATCTATCTAAAAAAACAAGTTTAGTAAAATCGTGAAGAATCTCAAGCTATTAACTAGCATCCTTTTCTCATTAAAGAAAAACGGCTCATTATGAATAATCTCAAGCTCTACTAAAAAAAATCTCAGGCTATTAATTACATTCTTTATGAATCTCAAACCCTAATAAAAAAAATCTCAAACCTAATAAAAAAATCTCAAACTACTAATTACACCTTTTTCATTAAAGAATTGTTCATGAATTAGTTGTCATTCATCATGACATTTCTGACAATCATAATATTGCTCTAATGTGCTAGACGAATACATTATTTACTTTTTTTTTTATTTAGTATTAATTTACAATTTTTTGTGTTTATTTTTTTTTTTCAGTATTTTTTGTGTGCTGTACGCTACCAGAAACAAAAAAAGAACCATCCAACACTTCTGACAGAATATCCTGTTACAGGACTTCTAAAATATACCTTTGACGAAGAGTTTTAAAACAACACAAGAATACGAAAAACAATCATAGGTTAACCTTCATTCTCGTATACAAATTAAAAAGATTTCAAGATTCTTGGTTTTGATTCTAAATTTTAATTTATGTTTTTGATGGATCTTATAATAAATTACATTTTTAACATTTTTTTCTCTTTTCGTGAGTTATTTTTCAAGCAAAAACAACCTTTTTAAATATGTTTTTGAGAAATTTTGTATTTAAAACATAGTTTTTTTAACTAACAAAACTTTAAGAACTTTCAAAACCATTTTAAACTTTGAATCCAAACATGTGTGTGTAAAAAATCCTTCACTCAATCATTGACCTAATTTATTGGCACATGGTGACTCCTCAAGCAATTTCTACACTTCATCTCATTGTTCAATCCAACAAAATCTTCAAGTTTCCATTTCATGCATCCTCATTTGTAACATCAAAATCCTATTACAACTTTTTTATTTATTTATGATCACTCTTATTACTTCAATAAATGGCATGGTTAGTGGTGTGATACCATTTCCTAGCCAAGGTGTCCCATAAGCACATGCACTTGCCACTTCCATTATTTAATATGCATTTCTTTATCATCATGTATTTATCATGTTTAATATTTTAGGGTTAATTGCATGTATATGATACGTTAATGGTGTAGTTATAATCTTTCAAATATTGGTCAATCAAATCTTTTGGATACCTCATGTCTTGATAATTGAGGGTCTATTTTAGATTGTTGTAAATATAATATAATTATATAGTTTAATTTCATTTTAGTATATGAATGTAAACGTTGGAAGGTCGATTTATATGGAAGGTCCATTTATGTAATATATAAGTGGATGCAAACTGTTGGGTTGATGAAAATAACATGTCTTGAAAAGTTTTATATCGTCAAGGATAACAAATAAACAAGAGTGTAGGTGTTAATGACTATATAATGTGTTTTAAATTCATGATGTTTCTTACTCCAGTCAAACACACTTTAAGCTTATATTTGACTTTTCTTATACTCTTATAGTAGAGTGTTGTGAGGTTCATGTTTAATTCTTGCTTTGGAGAATGTGGGTGTACTTGGGGTCAAAGGGCATGGGAGAATAGTCTATGTATTGTACAAATTTTCACATAGTATTATTCTCTAGTGGTTGTGGTTCTTCTCCGATTTTTGGATTTCCACGTTATATTCTTGTGTTCTCTAGGATAATCTTATTTTTCTATTAATAGGGTGATTCTTGGAAATAAAAACAATAATGTTCTTAATTGATGATGCATTTTTCCTAACCATGGTATCAAGAGCTATGGTTCGGTAGGATTTTTTCTTAGCATGATCTATGGTTGCAGTGTAATTTGATCTTCCACATCAGAAAAGATTAATTCCTAGTTGTTGGAGAATCATCATTGGTTGCTAAAGTTGCAATGAGAAATTTGATGGAAGGATCATTGTCAGTGTTATGTTGACGTAGTGAATCTGTAGGTGGGTTCGTGGAGGTGCAAGGATTGTGAGTCGTGCTAGATTTGCAGCGAAGTTCACGTGTGGCGAGATGTCCCTGGATATGCGGAGGACATCGTAGTTGGTGCTCGCATGGCTCAGTGAGTGATGTACGATGGAGATCTGATTTGTGTGAGTCACAATTTGTGCCGTGTATAATCACCATACACTTGCATAAATATTAGCCTATGCTCACACATAAACATCATACACCCTTCGTCGGAACCATGCCACAACCCATGACTCAAAACCACTGAACCTTACGAAAAGCCACAGATCAAACGTTCACACTTCACAGCTACTGTGTCGTCTGACTCCCTCGTCGAAAACACAACACTTGTGCGTTCACACTTCACAGCCATTGTGTGCGTGGAGAAAGTGCTTTGCGGTTTACAAATCTGCTCCAACAAGAGTTAATGGAAGTGCTACACCGACAAATGTTGTGTTTTCGACTAGGGAGTCAGATTGAATCTTTATGTGGTAGGATTTTCACTCTTAATCTGTCGCTTTGCAGAGCATGAGATGCACTACAAGTGCATAACTAACTGGATCCGACCTCAATGCATGTATCCAGATTAGTTGAGTTGTAGTTTATAAATATATGTCTGTGAATATGTGTTTGTTTGTAGTTGTTATATATATATATATA
>Ga0214545_1002272_pt1 | contig 37031 bp, 19 predicted proteins | sample CNSS4metaG_FD_160064 | JGI IMG/M metagenome (GOLD analysis project Ga0214545, IMG submission 160064) | Root nodule microbial communities from cowpea collected in UCLA plant growth center, Los Angeles, California, USA - CNSS4 | ecosystem: Host-associated > Plants > Roots > Nodule | place: USA...
AAAAAAAAAAAAAATATAAAAATATTATTTTTTAAATAACAAAAAAAGCAAAAATAGAAATGGTTGGGGGAGCCCTGGCTCCCCTATGTCACAACCTTGTTCCGCCTCTGATGACATACACAATGTATTCTTTAAATTTTAGCACATTAAAAATTACATAATACTTGTCTTTTCCAGTTATACAAAAATTTGAAATGTTAATGCAAGAGTTCATAAAAGAAGTAATTAATATACACAAGTTCAATTTTTTTTTTTTTTTTTAAATTTTATGCAGGCTTGCAGACTGGCTCGCGCGGGCCACGGACCTATGCGGGCTGAGCCCGCACGGGCTTGCGGGCTCACTATCCTGGCCCGCCCCACTTTTTTCTGCGGGCCTGCGGGCTGGGCTCACGGGCCAAGCCCTAATTGTCATCCCTAAGTATAATGTATAATGACTCCAAACAAAGTATTAGTACAATAAATTAATTAGCACTCATACTCTATAATTGAATAACAATGTATCAATGCAAATATTATTTATTGAAGGAATGCTCCATGATTGGATAAAAAAATCTATAGATAATACCTGAAACAAGTCGAGTTTTAAAAATCATAATATCTCACAAGGAAAACTGATATTGAATGTCCAATTGACGTAGAATCTACAATTATAAAGGCATTTTAATTGAAAAGACAATAACTATCAAATTAAAGCCAACTAAATGAAAAACATACTATTCTTTCAAATATTTGGAACATAAACAAAGAACATGTTACATAATCAGCCGTGTATCTGGGGCAGCATCTAATGTGAGCACAATTGGTGGGTTTAAATTAAATGCCTCATCTACCCTCTTATTAAAAAAATTACATTTCTCCAAAAATTATTTTTAGTGACTAAACACTTCAACCAAAAATTGGTCAGGGACACAATCAACCAAACCCAAATGGGACTATAGAAATACCCGAGTGAATAAAACCTCATCCCCCGTTTACAGTATAATTTATGACTTCTACTTGCTCTTACAACAACATGGATTCTGGATTTTCAATATAGCCCTTGAATGCTTTTAGCCATTCCGCACCAATTGCACCTGAACAGAACAAGTGTATCGTTGGCATGTTTTACCACAAAATTAGCTTAATTTTGAGTTAAAAAAACATTTAAGATTAAGAATGATTACCATCTATAACACGATGATCACAACTGAGGGTCACAGACATAAAAGAACCAAACTTGAATTCTTCAGCGCCTGATCCCGGAATGACCCTCCTCTCAGCTGTTCATACGAAGGTATCATTAAGAGAAAAGTGATTGCAGTTGATATAAGAAATAAAAGGGGGAAATGCAAAACTGTTCTTACCAGATCCAACTGCAAGAATGCCCGACTGAGGAGGATTGATGATTGCACAGAATTGTTTGACACCAAATGGCCCTCCCAGGTTAGACACTGTAAACGTACCTCCCTGTAATGCAATTCAACCCAAGAATTTAAAAACCAGCCCAAGTAGTCTTTATTCATAGATGAATAAAAATAAACGTCAAACTCCAATAACCTCATAATCTTGGGGTTTCAAGCTGTTTTCTTTGGCTTTCTTTGCCAATTTTTTGACCTCCTCCCCTATCGTAGAGAGGCCTTTCTTGTCTGCATCCTGCATGTATTATGAATAGGTCAAAATGATGACCTTTAATTGGAATATACGCTAGAATGTATTTCAAATACTAGAAAGAGGCCCTTGCTCACCCTGATAACTGGAACAAAGAGCCCATTATCAGTCTGCACAGCTACATTAATATTCACATTATTATACCTGCACAAAAACAAAATAACAAACTTAACAATTAAAGTAATCCACAAATTTGAAGGCAATAATGAAAAACTAAAAGACTTACTGGCGAATATAATCATTTGCCCATGAACTGTTACATTGAGGAACTTTGCGGAGAGCCAATGCAGCAGCCTAAAATCAAAGGCACAGATATAAAACGCAGTTTCTTGTACTACTATTTTTACAATGCTGGCAACGAGGTATGAATTTGTGACCACATAGTATACATAACTTGGTTAATATCTCCTTCATAGAACCGACTTAAGCTAAAAGACCTCTTTTAGTGATTTGTGAGACAAGGGTTTTGGGCCATAACTGCAAGCCAGATAGCTGAACCCTCCCCTTGAAGGTTGAGCCATGTAACAACATTTGGCTAGAATCCATTTCACTATAGTGCATTCTGCATTTTCACAACTGATAATTGTTGTGTACACTTAATTTTTATTCAATGAACACCAATTATCTTCCTTTTATTTATTTATTGTTAAGTTAGTTCCATTTTGTTATAATTTTATTCTAGTTTGTAGTTAGTTATAAATAAGATTTTATGAAAACTTGTGTGATTTTTTGCAGACTTTTTATCATAACAAAGAGAAGAAAGAAATGGAAGGGTTGTAACCAGACGCAATACATAACTTAGTTAATACACATAGTCGATATCCCCTACACACATTTAGTTAGCACACACATGGGAGACAGAAAAATCATTTACATTGCCTCCAAGGCAAGCAAAGGATCCAACATATTTCATATTTTGCATAATATTATTTAGCTCACAATCTATTTAATAAAAGTTAGTCTGAATTTGGTTCTGTTTTACTATGATCTTAATGTAGCCAAAGAGACACAATAGGGGTCCCTTCTAGGAAGATTGGTCAAGCTAACATCAAATAAGAGAAAGGTCATTTAATATGATTTCATTTTAACTGTCATAAAGCATTCCACAAGTAGTATTTCTTAGATAAGATGTTGACCTTCCCTACTTATTAAGCACCAAATAAGCAACCAAGAAGACAAGAACAGATAGTCAGATAAAAATCCAATACCTTGATTACAAGGTCATTAACTGAAATGCGGGAGCCACCAGAGGCTTCTTGCAATGAATTGAGTTTGCCCCGCAAACTGTAGACAAAGTGTTTCAATTATCAGAAATAATATGTATGGCAGGTAAATCTTTCAAATATTATTGATTATGGAGAATTACCTCATGAGTTTATCAACGCATGCATCCACTGTTAAATAGTAATGAGGAATAGTTTGCTTTGATAATAACAGCCGTGAAGCTGTGACCTGTAAAAATACATGGTTTTATTTAAAACATCCGTCATGTTTACGCAACACAACATATATTATGATCAGAACATAGAAGCAAACACACAGAAGGAGAAAATAAAATATGCCAGAAGTTATTAGCAAAAGTACCAAGAACCCGTATGAAAGTTCACAACAAAATTAGAACATCATGTGACAAGGTCCAAAAACTGGTCTTTGATTTACACTTGAAACAGAAATATCATCTAATAAAATTTCAGACTTCTTCAGCAAATTACCTTCCGTATCTGAGAGACAGGAATGTCGATATAATCCAGAGCTGCGTCTGTTGGACCCTTGGCCTTTGAGGGTGCGGAAACTTGACTAGAAGCTGGATCAGAAGCCAAAAAGGGTTATAATATAATCAATTTAATCAGCCACACATGGTAAGATATCCTAGAGCAAGCAAGACAAAGTGAGGCATTATCTAGCATAACAATGAAGTGTTTCCACTATAATAAGTACAGTATACAGACAAATTAATATATAAATAGAAAGAATTATACCTAAGAAATCTTCAATATCAGCCTTCACAATGAGTCCTTCATGTCCTGTTCCTTTAATGCTAGAGAGAGGTACCTACACCAGCGAGGGAAATAGATTATCCAGCTTTTTCCTGAAAGACCTTCAACCATATAATTTGTTATTGATAACTGACATTTTTCTCTTCAGCCAACTTTCTAGCAAGGGGACTAGCAAATACGCGATCTCCAGATGGAGTTGGTACACTAGGTTTGGAAACCTTTGCCTCAGGTTCTCGAGCAGGCTCCTTTGCCACCTCCTTTGGTGGGGATGGCTCAGATGTTTCTTTGGCAGGAGGCGCACTTGGTTCAGATGATGAAGGTTTGTAATCTTTAAACTTTCCAATATCCCCCTCATCTTCAACAGTTATAGCAATTACCTATGAAAGAAGTTCTTCATGTTACCAATAGTGATGCCTTCCATATGTCAATAGAGTCCGGAGTGTAAAAAATATATGTTTCTTGCAATTTCAAACTGTGGAACAATAAATAAAAAGTCCCTTTCAAAAAAGAGAGGAGGAGAGAGTCAAAAGATATCAATACCTCACCAACTTTAATTTCTTTTTCCCCATCTCCACGAACTATCTTGGCCAGATAACCTTCTTCCATACTTTCCATTTCAACAGTAGCTTTATCCTATGAAATACATTTATGTCAATGTTTGCATAAGAACCTTAATAGAGGTATTATGTGTCAAGTCTCTGGTACAAGAACCATACAGTTTCAACTTCACAAAGAACTTCACCAGGAGAAACTTTATCACCTTCTTTCTTCAACCATCTTGCAATGTTACCCTGTATATAATTGGGAATTCTTTAGGAGAAACCATGACCCACTATATGACAATATCATTTGATTCAGAAAAGTAGAAACCTCTGTCATTGTAGGTGAGAGAGAAGGCATTCCAATTTCCTGGTGAGGGGGTAAATCTGAAATATATTCACCAGTGTTGGTGATTAAATCAATAAGTACACTATTATTTATATAGTCTCAAAACATAGTATTCTATTAAATAAAATAAAGAAAAAGGGAAGCTTAAGGAGAGGTGTAAGACTGTGAAAACTTTTTGAAAAATACAATTCTTGTATCCTAAAAACTATATTTTTAGCTAACAACCAATCAAGTGCATGGCATCTCCTGTAAGGAAACACAAATGATAGAGAAGCACAAGCTGTGGCATGATGTGAAAAGACTCATAACTGTTGACAAGTTAGAGAAACATTACATTTAGTCTAGTAATGTTAGACAGATGTAAAACCATTCACACTTGTATCTCCACCAAAAAGGCTTGAGATTAGAACACCTATTACAACATAAAGTGGTTAAGATTTTCAACTTTCCACCCTATTCTTAAATAAGTTGAATGTGGCATAAGGTAAATCATATGTGTGCACAGTGCATTCCCCATGCTCTATGCAGAAAGAGTTCTTGTATACGGGAGATTAGTGATATAAACCATGCTTGTACCCCTAGCTAACAACTTCTTTTAGGGAACTAGGTACAGGATTATTACGCCATCTCCAACCCAATGTATTTTTATTTCTTATGCATCTTAAATGGGTCTTATCACCACACATCACTTATTTTTACGTTTTATAATTTAAGAAGTTCATATCTCCAACCTAGCATCTCCCTTTATATACTCTTATACAACACATTTATTTATCTAGTCAATAATGCATCTTATTTCTATTTTTTATTTGGGTAAATATTACCTTATATCTTTATTAAAAGCAATTTTTCGAGTGCACTTACACAATGTGCTTGATGCTTGACAAGGTCCAGCGGTTGCTTTTACAAAAAGCACAGACAATTCTTAACTGGTAAGAACTGCTCTCCATAACCAATGGTGGAGATGCCCTTAGCATATTATCAAAAGACCCCGTTTAAAAAAGTCTCAGCTCAATCCAAGGTCAAGGACACACCAGTGAGTAGTTAGATACTCTAGCAAAGATTACCTGAGGTAGCTCTATATTTGCAATTTGCAACAGAGTACATTTCTCCTTCTATTTATAATTTACACTATAAAAAATAACATTACAGGAGAAAAGATGCAGTCGGTTAAATGCAGCTTCAAATGTCCAACACCCATCTTCCATTTCAATCAAATTTCAAAATTTAATTTGCCAAACTGAGAAAGTGTCAGATATGCAGCACTGTAGGACATAAAAAAGCATTACAAGCCCCACATAGGTGATAAGCATCACCCATATTTCAAATCTTTGATATATGGATGACTAACTAAATGCAAAGCAAAAACCCAGTGAACATGTTAACCAAGCTACTTATCCAATCATCCATATTAAAGGACATCAAGCTTAAACAAATTCATCAGGACCCATGAAATAAAAGATCAAAATATAAATAGTCAACAAGGAACATTTTGAAAGGCTTAATGTAACACCCAACAAGAACATGGAGGAAATAAAATTAACAGTCCAAAGATCCATTGATTGTACCTGAGGCTGATGCATAGCATCTCCTTGACAGCACCTGTGAACTTCTTTTTGAGAACACGGTTCATTGACAATTAAAAAGCTACTGTCAATCCCTTTTGAAGCAAGACATATGCAAGGAAAAAACAAATTATTATAACATAAAGTGACATACGGTGAAATCTCTCCGGTGTACCCAGACCCCATAATGGAACCCCTTCTAATACTAGCCATGGAGATGCTTCTCTTCTGCGTACCAAATGAAAGTTTATGTCAAAAATAAAGTACAAGTCAGCTGAAAATATACAAATGCTGAGGAAGAGGAAGTGAAAAGCAGTAGAGTAGGCAAGGAAAAGAAAGAGAGATATTGAAGGCAGAAACAAAAAAAAAACTTGTGATATATTGTTTAGTTTTGATGTAAATTTGCTCTACTCACAGTAAAGTTGACGACCGGTTCAAAGACACTGTTTCTTGTTGAAGATTCAGGGAGCTGAGTTTTTCGTACATCTAAACAAATAACCAACTACAATTATTAACATAGAAAATAAAACTTAAGGAACACCATTCACCAAGCTTTCAAATGGCTCCCAAACACCAGAATATGCTAATATCACTTCAAACCTCTCCAATACAAACTATACGGTTACACTTATACTTGCTGCTCACTCACAAACACCTTAATTAAAAACACCAACTGGTTGCCAATACACCTATAACAAATCAAGCATTCTACACTATTCCCATTTCTAAATTCAAAGTTTCGCAGGAATGATTAATCAGGACAATCCAACACAGAATTCCAAATTTACAAATAAGTTTGCTATGAATTTAGTTGCAATTGAGAAATAACCAAAGAACCAAGCAATTACCGCGCCTCCTATTGAGAGAGGATTGAGCATCGCCGGAAAACCAACGCGCCAAGATATAACGCTCGTGGTGCACCAACTTGGAAACATTTTTCACCTGAATCCAACAGAAATCATTAAATAAACAGAAAAAAGAAATGGTTTGTTTGCATTAAAACGCGAGAAATGATAACGGTAGGTAGAGAGGTAGGATATGATTCACCTTGGCTGAGTGATTGAGCAAATGCGACGCCATCGCCGATGAACGGAAGAGAAATGGAGAAATAGCGACCTAAAAAAGACCGGTTAGGGTTCGTTCGCTGAATAGATCCGATCAAGTATATGCAAAAGGCATGCTATGAAGGTAGCAACTATGGCAGCATACCAACCAACTCAGGAATTTTTTTTTTCTCTTCCTTTAAATAAATTCTTCTACTTTTCTTACTTTTATTTATTTTTATTTATTATTATGACATCGTTTATCGTTTGTTGTAATTGCAAGAGAAAAACAAGAAAGAAAAAACATCTAAATTTTATTTTATTTTTCACTTCCTTTTTCTTTTTGTGAATTTCGAAAACCTCACCGTTCATGTGTAAAAAAAAAGTTACTCTTCTGGCAAAGTCAACTTATATTGCTAATTAGTAAACCATAATAACTGTATTATGTATAGAGGTTAGAATAACTATATATAATTAAAGTATTCTTAGAATTATTGTTTGATAGATATTAGACATGTCAAAGTGAGTCAACCGGCTCACACAGGTTGGCTCACCATAAGCCGGGTTAAAAATGAGTAAACTCAACCCGTCTCACTTTCTGGTAAGCCAGAAATTTTGTAACCCGGCTCAATCCACCACGGGTTGGTGGGTTAAGTGGGTTGGCTCACCAACCCACCTAAAAAAATTATTATTATTTTTTTATTATTTAAATATTTAAATAAATTTTTAAGTAATCCATGAGATGACAATCATAGTAAAATCAATAACCAATGTTTTGATCATGCTCACCACCAATATATGAAGAATTATTTCCAAGAAAGTATCATTAGTCTAAAAAAGCATGACTAATATTACAAATTTTCTATTATGCTATTCAACAAAATATAAATAAAAAAAACTATACATTTTTTTCATGCTAATTTAGAAAAAATTGTTTATAAGATGGTTACTTGAATAATTTACTATAAATATTATATTTAAAGATTAAAGTATCAACATATATATAACTTGACAATCAAATTAATTAAACATTCAAATAATTCAAATATAATTAGGTAACATTCTAGCATTTAAAAATATGAAATTATGAACAAATATAATTGGAGTAGTAAATAATTTAAAAAAATTAAAAGAAAATTTAAAAAAAATAAAAAAAAAATTGTAAAAAAATGTTGGTGGGTTAAGTTTGGGCCAACCCACCTTCAACCCGGTTCGAACCCGTTTAACCCAACCCGTGGGTTAAGTGAGCCGGGTTGAGTTTAACCCACTTTTGAAAAAATTGAATTTTTCTCAACCCAACCCGGCTCGAACCCGTGGTGAGCCGGATTAACTCACGGGTTGAAACCCATTTTGACATCTCTAATAGATATTTTGAAGAATTTTTTTTCAATGAGTAGTTTCAAAGAATACAGAAGGAAGAAAACAATAATAATAGCAGGTGTCGTAATTGGAAATTGTACAAGTTTGAAAAAAAGAACGTAGAAAATTGATGGGAGTATTGTCTCAAACGAAATTATACGATTATTCTCTGGGAGTAATTAATGGTCGTCCAATTTGGACGAAGAGAACCTCTAACAAAAATTAATTAATTTATCACGGGCTGGACTAGCAGCACGCTTTTGCTTTCTGCACCTCTATAATTCCATAATTGCTAACTGCTCCTCGTAAATGTTCCGGAATTGTTGTTCTGCAAAATATTTCATTGAATACAAAATATTTCAACATGTCTTCTCTAAAAAAAAAAGTTCTCAAAACATATATACTATTAAATTATTTCAAATTTAAAACCATTTTTTAAATAATTTGTTTTCTTAAAATTTTATTTTAAAAAAATTTAAAATTACGTATAAACATTTAATATGAGTTAAATATGTTTTTGGTCCCTTACCTCTCAATGAATTTTAAAATTAGTTCATTTTGAAATTTTGGACCAATCTAGTATTTTATATTTCAAAATACATGAATTTAGTCATTTTAATAAAATCTTGTTAGATTTATTTGATATTTCGTACGTATTTCAAGATTGTATCTGAGTTGTTTAGACTATTTGATACATTTTTATGAAAGACGCTTGAAATGTCAAATAAATCTTATAAAATCTGATTAAAAGAACTAAATTCATGTATTTTAAAAATTAAAAGATTAAATTAATCCAAAATTTTAAAATGGGACAAATTTTAAAATGAAAGAGAAAAACGTATTTAAACCCTTAAAATTACTTTCATTGTCGTCGATCTAGCTTTGGAAGAAGTGGAGTTGTTAAACCAGAAAACCAGGTTGATGATATTTCCCTTAGTCATTGATTATTGAATCTGATTAAGTGCTTTTACTCTTTTAACAATAGAATATCTTATTCATTATCTTCAAATCAAATTATATTCTAATGTATTGTTTCCATTTGATCTCTATATTATTTTTTCTGCAATATTTCCAACAATAGTGTCTTTGAATGTCTTGGGAAGTGTTCCCTTATCCCAATCAAAAATCTCCAAATTGGGTTGCTCTTAATGCATTTCAGAGACCTTGGAGAACAGTGGTACAACCTCCATCACCAATCCATCTCCATGTCTGCAAAGTCCTTCGTCATTATCTTCCTTCTCCCTCTATTCTCTGTGGTACTCTCAAATCATTTCTCTAATCAGAGTAGAAGTAATCAATTTTGAGTTCCAACACTAAAAATCTTAACTTTTTCCAGTTTAGGCAAGTATTGATGTGATGGTGTTGTTTGTAACCAGGTGGTGGGGAATGAAACCGTGCAATCGGAAGAGTACCCTTTGGTTGTGAGCACGTGGCCCTTCGTTGAGGCTGTCAGAGCTGCATGGAAGGCTGTTGATGGTGGCTCCTCGGCTGTGGATTCCGTGGTTGAGGGTTGCTCTGCCTGTGAGGAACTCAGGTGTGATGGAACAGGTTGGAACTTGAATGTTTGGAACATGATAAGGACTTTTCAATATGAAATATTTGAACCTACTTTGCCTATTGGTTCAATGGAAACTGTAGATTGGGTGTGAACTTATCTCTCCGTGTTGTGATTTTGAAGTATTTGATAGTTGATTTTTGCTGAGAGCTTCATCCATTCTTATCTAGTGCTTATTGGATTGATACTAATCCTAGGCTCACAAAGTCATTATCTTAAACATGCTGCCAGTCCTGCACTATATTTATTTTATTTGTCTTTATGGCTTCTCAAATGTAAAATTTAACTATTTTAGTCCCTCCTGCACTGACACAAAATAATATTTACTTGACGTTATGGTTAGTTGACATTACTTAGCAAACTTGCTTTTCAAGTGTGACTTGTTGTGTTGTGGTTTATGAAAATAATCTACTTGGAAAGGTTGAAATTGGTAATAAAGCTTGTTTCGTGGGAAGGGAAGAGTTTTGAAAAATTCTGTGTTTTTACTCCTATATGAATGAATAAGACAGAGTTTTGGTTCTGTTTTTGTTCATTCTGTTAAAAATCCTTCACCATCTTGAGATTCCATTTTGACTTTTTTCTTCATGTCTTCATCATATGTATGCATCCCTTTTGAATATCCTATTCTGAACAGTTGGTCCAGGTGGAAGTCCAGATGAGAATGGAGAAACTACAATTGATGCTCTGATCATGGATGGGGTAGCTACGAATTACCATGTTCTTGATCTGCTAATTATTTTGTGTCATGCATATTACTTTTTCTTGATCTGGCATGATTTTTTGACCCATCTTCTGCTAAGGGGACACACAGTTGACAATGGAAGTAGGAGCTGTTGCAGCCATGAGATACGTAACTGATGGAATCAAGGCTGCCAGGTTAGTGATGCAACACACTGAACATACTTTGCTTGTAGGAGAGAAAGCATCAGAATTTGCTATTTCAATGGGTCTTCCGGGACCTACAAACTTGAGTTCACCGGAATCTATGGAGAAGTGGACCAAATGGAAAGATGGTTGTTGTCAACCAAATTTCAGGAAAAATGTGTCACCTGCAAATAGTTGTGGTCCTTATAGTCCAACACATTACCTGCAGCATCCTGGTGAAACATGCTCCAGTACTGGTCATATGCTGACCACTAATTCTGGGTTACCTCGTGTTGGTCTTCATAGCCATGATACTATATCAATGGCTGTTATTGATAGAGTAAGGTTTAGCATAAAATTGAATTTTAGACATCACTTTATGTATGCATTTGACAAGTTCCATCTGGCACAGATGGGACACATTGCCGTTGGCACATCAACTAATGGGGCAACATTCAAGATTCCTGGCAGGTAACCTTGTGTGTGCCAGTTTTAGAAGTGGACTGATCTTTTCGTTTCTTGAATGACCAAACCTTTCTTCCTTTTCGAGCTAAATTATCTTGATTTAGTTGAAGTCACATGTAATTGGTTTTTAGTCCTTTTTATTTTGATTATGACCAATTTCCATTAATTATCATGACTGTTATATACTTAACTAGAGAAGGAATGGCTTTAGAAATTAGACTGTCCTGTCTTTATTCATATAACTCTCCTAGGAGTGTTTTCATTAGGGGAAAGTGCTTCTGTCAATTCCAAATACATATCCTCTTTGGATATATACTGCACACTAAGTTAATGCAGCAGAAATTGATCATCCTCAGTATGTTCTCTCGCTGATTCTTATAATTAATTTATTTTTTTGATTACAGGGTAGGTGATGGCCCCATAGCTGGATCCTCAGCATATGCTGTAGAGGAAGTTGGTGCATGTTGTGCTACTGGGGATGGTGACATCATGATGCGCTTCCTTCCATGGTAGCATAGAAAGTCTCTGGTTTCTCCAGTTTACATAATGAGTTGCTTTTTCTTAGATTGTCTTCAGAAAGTTATGCATATTGGCATATACTCACACAGACAATTTGATTGTGTCTTATCTTTATTGCATATCTGTTGCTTGTTAATTTTGACAAGCAACTGCTATTTGGGGTGAGCATAACTGGTCTATCATGTGATGTTCTTGGTTAATAATAGGTAGATGATAATTTATTTTGCAAGTAATATATATATTAAACTTATTTTTCTAGTGCATTAACCTGTAAACAACATATTCTTTACCGTGGTAGTTTCAACTTTCAAGCAGTCTTAATCTTGTATAGTAACACTTCAATTGAATATTCTTATGTGTTTTCAGTTATGAATATCTAGATGAATACTTCTATTCAATTTCAGCTATCAAGTTGTGGAAAGTATGAGGTTGGGAATGGAGCCCAAACTTGCTGCCAAAGATGCAATGGCAAGAATAGCAAGAAAATTTCCAGATTTTTTGGGAGCCGTTGTTGCCCTCAATAAAAAGGGGGAGCATGCTGGTGCCTGCCATGGTTGGACATTTCAATACTCAGTAAGGAGCCCTGCAATGAAAGACGTTGAAGTTTTTACTGTGCTACCCTGAGACTGAAACTATTCAAGAAATGAGTATCTCCCAACAAATGAATTCAAATCAGTAGGAAAATTAATAGCGCTTAAATGTGCTTTTATTGTAATATTATTCTTGCATTTAATATTTCAATTAACAATGATTGAAAGATTGTTTACAATTGTAACAATGTTTGCACGAGTTTCATACTACAGTTTCAATGTTGTCTGCCCAAGTAATAAGAAAAGTGACTTACAACTCGTTACTGTCAGTTTTTGTGATTTAGATAATGCATGAAGTATAGAAAAAGTGCTTGAAATGAATGGGGATGAACATGTCTCAGTCACATCGGAATTTATTCTTAGTTTTCCACCCTATATACCGATGAAGTTATATCTCTGCAAATTCAAGCAGAGTAGATCTCTTATTCAATATCAAGTAATAATCATTTCTACCATAAACTACTCTTAAGAAAAAATGGTAAGGATTGTAAAACCACCATGATTCTATCAACACTTGATACTTTCATCTTTGAATTTGGTCGTCCAATTCATGTTACTTGCCAGCACTTCTTCTGTCAACTAAGAAGTATACTTTAAAAGTGGAGAAAACTGTTTTAATTATTATAATCTAACTTTTCAAACTGAAAACCATTGTGTTGCTTTATAGTCGAGGTAACGATATACAGACAAATGTTTAAGCTAACATCAGTAGAGGATTTGATTTAGAATTTCCTTCAAGTATTATATTCATATCTCACGTTTATGCTCTTTATCACTCGTTTCAGCCACTATTGTCTTCCAAAACCAATGTTCTTGCCACACTTTCTCCATCTGTTCAAGTGGCAGACTTTTGGTCTCTGGCAGAAGATAATACACAAATAGAGTCATGACCACCACCCATCCTCCAAAGAAGAAGAAAATCCCAGACTTCAAGTGGCAAAGCATGGCCAGAAAAGTCTGACCAACAGCAAAAGTGAAGATAAAGCTCACTGCCACTGTGATGCTTTGCCCTACTGATCTAATTTCCAAAGGAAAAATTTCACTTGGCACTAACCAACCTAATGGCCCCCATGACCACCCAAACCCAGCAACATATATGCATATCATAGCCAAAACCACACAAGCATACCCTTTGCTTAATCCACCATGATCTTTCAGATGAAAGGCCATTGTGCCACCAACTATACACTGTGATGCAAACATTTGAATGCCCCCAATAATGAACAAGGCTCTCCTTCCTAGTTTATCAACTATGAGCATTGATATGAATGTTGAGGCAGTACCTATAACTGCCGTCATCACAGCTGACAACAGCGATGCACTTTCTCCTAACCCAATTGTCCTAAAAAGTAAAGGGGCATAGAAAGCAATCACATTTATCCCTGTCATTTGCTGGAAAAATGGTATAGCTACTGCCATCACAAGCTGAGGCCTATATCTTCGTTTCAAAATGGTCTTAAATGATTGTTTGTTGTTGGCTTTTGAAGAACTTGCTGTTATAAGATCATCAAGTTCTGCTTGCACATCTTCTGTGCCTCGAATTCGCTGAAGTAGTAACTTGGCCTTTTGATGGTCATGGCCTCGTTGGATTAAGCTGTTTGGAGTTTCAGGGAGGAAAAGTGAACCAAGTGTTAGCACTGAGGCTGGCACTGCTGCCATGGCTAGGGAAACACGCCAACCCCAACCACCTTCAATCTTCTCTGTTCCATAGTTGATTAGGGTAGCAAACAAAGCACCAATGCCAAGGCTTAATTGGAAGCCATTGCTAGTTGCCCCTCTTAGTCGTGGTAGTGCCATTTCAGATAGATACAAAGGAACAGCCTACAGAATCAGTACAAAATCTGAAAGAAATTACTGTCTTGTCATTCTGATTTGGTAAAATAACTAAGAAAATGTTCGTATGTGAGATGGTTGAGCCAAGTTTGCAGTAAAGTAGACATCCCCAACTTATTCTAGAAAGCATGAGAATTACCAAAAGTCCTAAAAGCTATGCCAGCATTAAATAAATCATAATCAATGGTTATTCTTTTATTTTCATTTTGTCTTCAACAGTCTAAATGAACTTCGCAAAAAAAGAAGTTAGATCCTAAATTTCAGGAAAGTAAATTACATAGTTTTAATCTTCCAAGAAGTTCTTCATTTTGTTGGCTAGACAAGCACTGTCTAGTCTCCAATTGAATCTTAAGTTGTAAGTTGTACTAAATATCTGAAATGCTTGTTATAATGCAGAAAAATGAAGGAAAAGGTAGCTACCTGGTTTGCAAAACCAACTCCAACTCCAAGCAAAAGTCTACCAACTATGAGCATGTACACATTAAAAGCTGCACCTCCAAAAGCAGTACCGGCCAGGAAGGCGGCGCCGCCGGCCACCATGGATGGTTTGCGGCCAAAGGCTTTGGTGACATAAGAAGCAAAGAAGGAAGTAACAAGGCCAGCAACATAGAGAGATGATGTAAAAGAGGTCAAGAGTTGACTATCAAATACACAGTAGTTGCTGACTTTGGCTTCTTGTTTCTTGAGATACACTTTGTGGAAGAACTTCTTCAGAAATGGCTCCATTGAGGTCACCCCACCAGCTATTCCAATGTCATAGCCAAAGATGAAACCTCCCATGGCAGCCATCATGCAAGACAGCACAACATAAAGGGTTATCTTACCATTGCTTTGGACATTTTCACTTGCTATGGCCAACCCAATAGCCATTGATAGCCTCTTCTTTAGTACACTAGTAAAAGCTTAGAGAGATTGATTGAAGTTTCATAAATGGTTCATGATAATTGATAAGCAAGCAGTGCTTTTTGACTTCTGTGCACAACCATGGTTTGAATTTTCATCACTACTGTAACTGCTAAAACTGTCACTGTTGATATTTGGTTAGTTAATTTTTTTCTTCTTCTAAAAGTACAGGAAGTAATTTGGTCTTATCTCATCTTTAAGTAATTTATATCTGAAATCTACTTAGCAATGTCAAATTTGCATTGCTTCTATGATAGCATGAGATTTTATGTGTTGTGATAGAGATGTGCCTCTAACCATATGATGAAGGACAAAAAGAACAGCATTAATGGTGATTTTTTTGTCCTCAATGTAATAATAATTGAGCAATTTGGCTAACTTGAGCTTGTGGAAGAGAAATGCATGGGAACAATAGTTCTTAGGAACCCTGCACATGATGTGGAATTTCTATAACCTGGAGTCAAATTTCTGATACAAAATCTCACCGCCATCTGTTAAAAAATAACTGCCAGGAATTCTTATATGAACTTTTATAATGTCCACATATTGTATACTTACTATAGTTACGACCACACCGAGTCTCAATTTTCTATTGAGTTTTTTTTTATTATTCTTTTATTATATTTCTAAGTTACACATATATTAAAAATTTCTTTAATATATTTTAAAATATTAAAATAAATGTAACTTGAAAACACACTAATCGACCAAGAAAAAGAAGAAGAGGAAATCCAACTTCCACATAAGTTAAATAATACTCTCAACCTTATAAATGTCATGACATATTGACATGTTTGATGGAGTTTGAAATTTCACTTGCTTCAACTAGGTCTTCACGTTCTTGTTGAACATCATTGTAATAACAATGATGTTGTCGTGAATTTGATGGAGAAGAAACTATATTGAATTATTTTGATTAGTAATACGATTAAATTGACAACATTCAAAATCCCATAATAACAAATGCCCCCTTTCACAAAATCCTTGCCTCAAGGATGAAAGATTGTTTACTATTTTAACAATATTTGCATACAATTTCATTTTCCAATTTTGTTTAAAATACTAATAAATTTAATAGTGACAAAATTAATTACTTGTTGATATTATTAATTTTTTTAATTAAATATTTAAAAGCAAATTATTTTCAACTAATCATATATTATTTTAAATTTACATTTACTAAAATGTTTATTTTAATAAATTCATTATATTTTCTATTAACTTAAAATTAATTTTAACGAAATTTCATTTATTTTAACTTTATTTTAATTATAGGAGAAAAATAGTAATCTTATATTTAAATTTATTTATACATTTTTTCTAACAATTACATCTATTAAATTATTCACAAATTCTTCCTTCAAATCCCTTCATCTATCTATTACTCCAAACAACACCATAATCCCCTATTCATCTTCTCAAATCTTTCCTCAAATCCTCTTCCCAATCTAAAGGAAAAATAGAAAGGATTTTAAACCCTCCTTGATTCTATAGACACTCGATACTTTTATGTTCGAACTTATCTTTCAATTCATGTCACTTAGCAACACTTCTTCTATTAAGTATGATTGAAAATTATGCATCCTGTAAAGTCCCACATCACCTAGGATAAGCAAGGGAGTGGATGTTGGTGGTTGTATAATGAACTCTAGATTCATGGTTTTAGTCACTCAAAGTATAAGACACTTTAAGTCAGTGTTTGGCTTTTGTTATACTCTTCTGGTAGTGTTGTGAGGTTTAGTTAAATTCTTTCTTTAGGGTGTGTGAGTGTACTTGGGGTCAAAGGATTTGAGAGAGTGTTGTCTTTGTGTTCTAAATACTTTAACATAATGTTATTCTCTAGTTGACTTTAGATAACGACCATGGTTTTTTTCTCCAGATTTGGAGTTTCCACATTATATTGTTTGTGTATCCTTATGTTTATATATTTCTTTGTGAGTAGGGTGATTCTCAAGGTAAAGGCGATATGTTTTTTTTCCAACAAGTGGTATTAAAGCTTATGGTTCGATAGGATATTCATAATACGATCTATGATTACAGTTTAGTATAATCTTCCAGATAAGAAAAGATGAGTTTCTTGTTGCTGGAGAATCATCCTTGTTTGTTGAAGTTGCAATAAGAAATTTGATGAAAATATCATTGTTAGCGTCGTGTTGGAGTGGTGAATTTGGAGATAGGCTCTTGGACGTGCAAGGACTCTGAGTTGCACTGGATTTGTAGTGGAGCTCGCATTATCAGTCGAGGGTGCTCCTAGATTTGCAGTGGAGGTCGCGGTTGGTGTTCACATGGTTCGACTAGTGATGAGTGATGGAGATTTGATCTATGTGAGTTGTGGTTTGCGACAGATTCGTGGAGGAAGTGCTCTACGGTTTACATATCTATTTCGATTATTGGTTCACTATAGCTCGTAAATCTATGATTGTGTGGTGTGCGCTTGGAGGTCTAGTGGTTTTTGAGTTCATAGATCTCCATGTGATAGGTGTCTGATCTACTACAATAGGTGGAGTTCGAATGATGATGGTGAGAGCTCTGGTGAGTGTTGATATGCTCGTGTGCATTTTCAAGCGATTTGGGCATGCCTTTTCTAGCAAGGTGTAGCAATTTCCAACATTTGGGCAGGGTGGATCTTGTGGTGGCTAGAGCTGCTAGAGCAGTGCAGATCTGGGTTGTTGTAATTTTTTGTGGCTTGAGCGGAGTTCACGTCTTTCGACCTAGCGAGTGCAACAGTGGTGGTTCATGCTGGTCTAGTGATGATGCACTACGATGGCAAGTGTGTGAGGTTTTAGGTCTACTCCGGTGTTGCTCGTAGTGGACAATGGTGTGATGATGGACAAAGTTGTTTCGATCTGCATGAGCTGAGGCATAGTGGTAATGAGGTCCTGCCGCTTTGATGAAAGTTGAACGATGGATCTGAGTTGTGGTGTCTGACTGTGGTGATGTGATGAAGATGAAGACGAATACTGTGTGTTTTTTGTAGATTTTCTTAAGGAAGAAGGAGATGACGTGGCAACTCCTGGTTGGTTAAATATAAGAGTGGATGGAGGTGACATTTGGCATCTCTTGGTTGGTCTTATTTGAAAGTGGAGGATTGTGACATGTGACAATTCCTGTTTGGGCAGATTGTGAGATAAGTTTTTTCTAGTTGTAATTTATACATGAGTATTGACTAGCTTTGATGCAGAGTGTATGAAAATTCTTGGGATGGTTTAATTCCAGGTGAATATACTGTTTTATGAAGTGGAGTATGATTGTTGGTATAGGCAATGAAGATGCGTCTATTTATCATGGTGGACATTGTTGAGTATGACTGAAAATTATGCATCTTGTAAAGTTCCACATCACCTAGGATAAGCAAGGGAGTGAGTGTTGGTGGCTATATAATGGATTCTAGGTTTATGGTTTTGATCATCCTAAGTCTAAGACACTTTGAACTAATGTTTGTTTTTTTTTTTTTTACACATTTGTAGTATAATGTTATGAAGTGTAGTTAAACTTTTGCTATGGAGATTGTGAGTGTACTTGGGGTCAAGAGATTTGAAGTTTGCACATTGTAATGTTTGTGTATCCTTATGTTTATTTATTTATTTATTAATAGGGTTATTCTTGGAAATAAAGATGACGTGTTTTTCCAATATCTTTTGTAAAGTAAAAAATATACTTAAAGGGTTTATTTGCTATTAAAAATGTACTATTCAAGAGGAAGGAAATGAAATGATATCTTTAATTTGTTTCTAACCTTGTGTTTGGATGGAGCATTTCAACAATGCTTAGAAATTGAAATGCTTTGTATTTGAATTGCTTGTAATTAAATTCCATTCATTTTTTAAATAACTTGTTTGGATAAGGACATTAAAATACCTAACATTTCAATTTCTTGTTTGGAAAAAACAAATTGAATTTATTGTGAGATAAAATTTAATTTTAACAATATTTATTTTACGCTTAATTATGTTTTGAGTTCATGATAAATTTGTAAACATGCTCGACAACCCAGATGGGTCGGGCAGACCCAACTACGCAACCAGATTGGTTAGACCCGACGACCCACCCGAGCTGGACCGACTGGAAATCCCAGACAGGTTGGGTGGCCTGATGATCTAGAGGCCTGATGGCCCATACTACACACGTTCGACGACCCGGACAGGCTGGGAAGCCCAGACAGGTTGGGTGGCCCGACAACTCAGATGGGCCCAACGACTTGGACACGCTCGACGACCCAAACAGACCCGATGACCTAGACGGGCCCGACAACTTGTACGGGCCCATTCAAACCGTCAGGTTAGTCCGGTTCGTCGGGACCGTTCGGGTAGTCTGGCCCGTATAAGTCGTCGGGCCTGTTTGGATCGTCGGGCCCGTCTGGGTCATCGTTCCTGTTCGGGTCGTTGGGCCCGTTCGGGTCGTCGAGCCTGTCCGCGTTGTCCCGCACTTCCGGGTCGTCAGGAACGTCCGAGTCGTCGGGCTCGTCCGGGTTGTCGGGCCCAATGATTTGGAAGGGCTAGTTTGGGCCGTCATGCTCGTTTGGATCGTTGGGTCTGTCCAGGTCGTCGGGCTCGTTCGGGTTGTCTAGGTCAGGCCCGTCCGAGTCATCGGGCCCGTCTGGATCGTCAGGCCCGTTTGGGTCGTCAGACCTGTCTGGGTCATCGGGCCCGTTTGGGTCGTTTGGGTCGTCGGGCGAGTTTGGGTCGTCAGGTCCGTCTGGGTTGCCGGGTTCGTCCAGGTCGTCGGGCTTGTCCGGGTCGTCGAGTCCGTCCGGGTCGTTGGACCTGTCCGGATCGTCGGGCCCGTCCGGGTCGTCTAGCCCGTCTGGGTCATCGGGCACGTTCTGGTCGTTTGGCCCGTCCGGGTCGTCGGGTACGTCCGAGTCGTCGTGCCCATCTAGATCGTCTAGAATGTGAGGTTGAGTGAGAAGAATTTCAAATTCCACCTATTTTGAGGGTATTTGAATTTCTACTAATTTAGCTAATTGAAATCCTTCAAAAAAATGCTTGCATTTGAAATGCTTTTTAATTTTTCTATCCAAACAAAGCATTTCATTACAAAGATCTAAATTCTTAAAAAAATGAATTGCTTCATTAAAATACTCTATCCAAACACACTCTAAGGGATTTGCAGGAATTCTTGGAGATGAATTTGGGGAGAGGTGGATGAAACCCATCTCGTAGCAGAAGAAATTTACAGGAATTTGCAAAGAAAATCACATCATCACATACTATTTTTACCATTTTATCCTTAATTTTTAATTAATGATCTGTTTGAATTATAAAATATATTAAATACTTATAAATTAAACTAGTATAAACATAAATGTAAACTATTTTTCATATGTTATTATTAATATTAATAATGATCATGATCATGACAATAATAATAACAATAGTTTATAATAATTAACTTTAATAACTAATAATAACAATTAATAGTTGTAATAATATAAATTTTATTATTATTAATGATAATAACAATAATAATAATAATAATAATATAAAAATAATAATGTTAATTGTGTAAATTAAAACACATGAAAAATAATTAAATAATAATAATAATAATAATAATAATAATAATAATAATAATTACATTTAATTTTATATTATTTTGATTTATCTTTTTATTTATCACATTCATCAAATAATCCCCCACTCTCACAAACTTTAATTTTCACTTCTCCATTATTTAAAATAAACAACCTCATTCTTTCTCTGTCCCATTTCCTAAAATTCGTTGAAGTAGCATATTCATATCTCACGCTTATGCTCTCTGTCACTCATTTCACCCACTGTTCTCTTTCAAAACGAATCTTCGTCCCACACTTTCTCCATCTACTCAAGTGGCATTTTAGTCTCTAGCAAAAAAAATAGTACACAAATATCGTCTAAAGAAGAAGAAAATCCCAGACTTACTTTAACAAAAAAAAAAAAAAACCATATAAAAAAAAATTCCTATAAAGTTAATCAGAACTTACAGACAAATTAAAAGAAAGATAAGGACCTTGTCATATTTTAAACTGAAATATTTATATATTTTGTAGTTATCAAATCACACGAAATTTAAAACTTTATCTGTCTTCAAGCAATCTAAAAAACCAAATATAATTTCCATCCTAAAAATCAAGGCACTTAGGGAAGATTCAAGTCAAACAAATATGTTAGTTGGTGCTCCTAATTATTCAATGCAATAACTACATCAAATTAACAACCAAATCGGAAGAAAAAAAAAATCATTAAAGATTGGTAGTTGCATTCATTATAAAGAATGAATTTAAAATCATGAAAGATTGGTAGTTACATCCACTACAAAGAATGAATTTCATGGCTCTCTTCACTGTTCGTAATTCACTGTTGTTTTATAAATGTGGGGTAATTTGATTCGTAATTACGAGAGTGGTGTAACATCTTAAAAAATTTCTGAGTCAGGGCAAGTCGTACCCATTAAACACGACTTTATCCAAATTAACATGTCATGGTTGGACATCTAAATACTCAGTTTGATGCTCCGACACACCTCATAAATGATGTGTCCTGTGTCCAACACGTATCGGACACCGACACTCGTACAATACTTGTAGGACACACTATGTCCAATTTGAAAGATATTTTTTTTATCTTTAACATGATTTTGATGATTAAAATAAGGAATAAATCTTATTTTTTCACTACTTTTCGCATATTGGATATTAGATAAATAGATTGGATTCATTTTTGTGTTAATTGACAATGTATTAGTTGACAGTTTCAAACTTAACATGTATATACACGCCGTGTCCCGTGTCCTATATTTTTTCACTTTAGCCGTATCTCCGTATCCGTATTTGTGTCGTATCTGTACCCTATCCTTGGACTGATACTATTCCGAGAATCAGTATCTACCAACAAATGAATTCAAATCAGCATGCTAATTTTCTTGACTCAGGAAAATTAATAGCGCGTAGATGTACTTTTATTGTAATATTATTCTTCATTCTGATATTTCAATTAACAATGTTTGCGTACAGTTTCAATGCTGTTTGCTCAAGTAGTAAGAAATTGACTTACAACACGTTACTATTATGTTTTGTGATCTAGATAATTCATAAAGTATAGAAAAAGTGCTTGAAATGAACGTGGATGAACATGCTCTTCTGTTTACAGGTACAGTTTTTAAGAGTGGAGAAAACTGTTTTAACAATTCCAAACTGAAAACCATCTTATTGCTTTGTAGTACATTTGATATACAGACAAATGATTAAGCTAACATCAGTAGAACATTTGATTCAGAACTTCCTTCAAGTATCACATTCATATCTCAAGTTTATGCTCTTTATCATCACTCGTTTCACCCACTATTCTCTTCCAAAACCAGTGTTCTTGCCACACTTTCTCCATCTGTTCAAGCGGCACTTGTTTGGTCTCTGGCAGAAGATAGTACACAAATAGAGTCATGACCACCACCCACCCTCCAAAGAAGAAGAAAATCCCAGACTTCAAGTGGCAAAGCATGGCCAGAAAAGTCTGACCAACAGCGAAAGTGAAGATAAAGCTCACTGCCACTGTGATGCTTTGCCCCACTGATCTAATCTCCAAAGGAAAAATTTCACTCGGCACCAACCAACCCAATGGCCCCCATGACCACGAAAACGCAGCACAATATATGCACACCATAACCATAACCACAAGAGCATACCCTTTGCTCAGTTCACCATGATCTTTCAGATGAAAGGCCATTATGCCACCAATTATAACCTCTGATGCAAACATCTGAATGCCTCCAATCATGAACAAGGCTCTCCTTCCTAGCTTATCAACTATGAACATTGATAAGAATGTTGCCACAGTACCTATGAGTACTGTCATCACAGCTGAAAGCAGTGACACACTTTCTCCTAACCCAATTGTCCTGAAAAGTAAAGGGGCATAGAAACCGATCACGTTTATCCCTGTCATTTGCTGGAAAAATGGCATGGCCACTGCCATCACGAGCTGAGGCCTGTATCTTCGTTTGAAAATGATCTTATATGATTGTTTGTTGTTGGCTTTTGAAGAACTTGCTTTTATGAGATCATCAAGTTCAGCTTGTACATCTTCTGTACCACGAATTCGCTGAAGTAGTAACTTGGCCTTTTGAGGGTCATGGCCTCGTTGGATCAAGCTGTTTGGAGTTTCGGGGAGGAAAAGTGCACCGAGTATTAGTACTGAGGCTGGTACACCTGCCACGGATAGAGACACACGCCAACCCCACCCACCTTCAATCTTCTCTGATCCATAGTTCACTAGGGTAGCCAGCAACTGACCAATGCAAAGGCTTAATTGGAAGCCATTGCTGATTGCTCCTCTTAGTCGTGGTAGTGCCATTTCAGATAGATACAAAGGAACAGCCTACAGAAATTACAGATAGATATGACACAAAAAAAAAAAGAAACAATTTTCATTTTGTCTAAGTCAACTCTGAAAGAAAAGAAGCTAGATCCCGAAAAAACTGTGTAATTTACTAAATTACACAGGTTTAATCTTAAGTTGTACTAAATATCTGAAAAGCTTGTAACAGTGTAGAAAAACGAAGGAAAAGATATAGCTAGCTACCTGGTTTGCAAAACCAACCCCAACTCCAAGCAAAAGTCTTCCAAATATGAGCATCAACACATTGAAAGCTGCACCTCCGAGAGCTGTGCCGGCCAGGAAGGCGGCGCCGCCGGCCACAATGGATGCTTTGCGGCCAAAGGCTTTGGTGACATAAGAAGCAAAGAAGGTAGTGACAAGGCCAGAAACATAGAGAGATGATGTAAAAGAGGTCAAGAGTTGGCTGTCAAATACACAGTAGTTGCTGACTTTGGCTTCTTCTTTCTGGATATACACTTTGTGGAAGAACTTCTTCAGAAATGAATCCATTGAAGTCACCCCTCCGGCTACTCCAATATCGTAGCCGAAGAGGAGACCTCCCATGCCGGCCATCATACAAGACAGCACAACATAAAGGGTTATCTTACCATTGCTTTGGACATTTTCACTTTCTATAGAAAACCCACCAGCCATTGATAGCCTCTTTAGTACACAGGTGAAAGCTTAGAGAGATTGGTTGGGGTTTTATATAGGCTTCGTGATAATTGATAAGCAAGTAGTGTTTTTTAACTTCTGTGGTCAACCAAACTTTTCATCAGATATATGTATTGGTTTGGATTTTTTATGTCACTGCTGAAATTTGCACTGCCTCAATTATGGGATAAGACTTTTGATTTACTTATAAATGTCAACCTTGCGTTGCTTCAATAATAGGGTATTATTTTATTTTATATGTGCTGTGACTGAGATGTGTCTCTAACTATACCATGAAGGACAAAATTAGCAGCGTACAATGGTAATTTTTTTCCTCAATGTGTTAATTGTGCAATTTGACTAACTTCAGCTTGTGGAGGGGAAAAGCATGGGACCAGTAGGACCAAGGAGTTAACAGATACTGACAACTGCTTACGAACGTTGCACATGATGCTGAATGAGTGGATCTCAGACTGAAAATCTTGAATAAATGTGGTAGGAACAAAAATAAAATTATATAATCTTTGAATATGAAAAAAATTATTGTTTATGATGCTCGTGTTTTTAAATTTTTGTATAATTCTATTAAAGAGTAATGCAGTTTTATATAGACCACATGTTCTGTAATTCTTTAACTTATGAATTCAATGATTGATATGAATATGTATATTTGTTCATGAATATTTTTAAGTCACGTTGTTCTTCTGTTCAAATTGAAGTAGGTAAAGTCGGTAAGCAAATTCCTCAAAAGTATGTGAATGCTACTTGTGTTGTGAATACCTCAAATTTCTCCCACAATTCTTTTCCAAAAAAAGTGTTCTCTCCACACTCTATCCATTTGCTCAATTGGCACATTCCTGGTCTCTGGCAACAGCAAGTATACAAATACTGTCATCACCACCACCCACCCCCCAAAGAAGAAGAATGTGCCTGACTTGAAATGGCACAGCATGCTGAGAAAAGTTTGAGCAACTATGAAGGTGAAGAGAAAATTCACAGCAACAGTGATACTTTGTGCTGCTGATCTAATCTCCATTTGGAAAATCTCACTAGGAACCAACCATCCTAGTGGCCCCCATGACCATGCAAACCCTGCAACATATATGCATATCAAAAGTAAAATCAAATATGCATATGTTTTGCTTATTTCACCATGGTCACCAAGTTGAGTTGCCATGATGCTCCCTACAATAACTTGTGACAAGAACATCTGAATGCCCCCAGATATGAACAAAACTCTTCTCCCAAGCTTATCAACCATGAGCATTGAGATGAATGTTGAAGTAGTGCCTACAACACCAGTTACAATTGCTGACAGAAGAAGTGAAGCACTTTCGCCTAATCCAATGGTTAGGAAGAGGATTGGAGCATAGAAGGAAATGACATTGATTCCTGTGAACTGTTGGAAGAAGGGTATGGCTATAGCCATGACAAGTTGAGGCCTGTACTTTCTGTGCAAGATGTTCTTAAAAGGGTGTTTGATGGAGTTTGAAATGTGACTTGCTTCAACGAGGTCTTCTAGTTCTTGTTCAACATCATTGGTGCCACGGATGCGTTGCAGCATTTGCTTAGCCTTGTGATGGTCCCTGCTGTGTTGGATTATGCTGTTGGGTGTTTCTGGGAGAAAAAGTGACCCCAGAGTGAGCATTGAGGCTGGAACTGCTGCCATAGCTAAAGAAATACGCCAACCCCAGCCATCTTTGATCTTTTCTGTGCCAAAGTTTGTCAGATTTGCTGATAGAACACCAATGCCAACACAAAGCTGGAAACCTATGTTGATTGCTCCTCTGTATCTTGGAGGTGCCATTTCAGATAGATATAAAGGAACTGACTGCAAAACAATGAAATTTTAAAAATAAACATATTAGTGTATCAGATACGTGCCGTATCTGATACCAGTGTATCATATACGTGTCATATCTGATACATGTATCGTGTCCGTACATCATAGCCTGTCACAGTCTTGATTTCATTATTATTATTACATCGGTCACAATTTACCTTAGACATTCCGGATCATATAATAATTTCTCATTTAGTATGCATATATAAAAAGAAAGTTTTGTAAGGAAAAGGGTACCTGGTTGGCAAAGCCAATTCCAACTCCAAGCATAACTCGACCAAGAATAAGCATGTATATGTTGAGAGCTGCACCACCAAGAGCTGCTCCAATGAGAAATGCAGCACCACCTGTGAGGATTGATGGTTTGCGGCCAAAGGTTCTTGTGACTGATGAGGCAAAGAAAGATGCTACAAGGCCTGCTATGTAAAGTGATGAAGTGAATGTTGTTAGGAGCTGGCTATCAAACTTGCAGTAGTTGCTAATATTGCTGTCTTGCTTCATCTTCAAGTATACTTTTGGGAAAAATTTCTCCAGAAATGGCACCATAGATGTTACTCCACCTGCACCACTTCTGCCAAATTAGTTAAAGTTGATCAAAGTGTATGAATCACTGATCAAAATGAAGGGAGAAAACTTCAGAACATCAACATGATTTGAATGTGTATCTTTTCAGTAAAAATGGTATATTCCTTCACTAATGTTGGAAGTCCCACATCGATTAGAGATAAGACCAATTCATAATATATAAGTGAGATGCAAACCTCACCTTACAAGCCGGTTTTGTGAGGTTGAGTTATACTTAAAGTTCACTTTTAACATGGTATCAGAGGAGACTTCCAACAACTAAGCTTTTCAACAGCTATGTGTGGTCATGAAAGTTATAACAGCAAAGGAACAACACCAAGATCTATCAAATCTAACACAAATTTTCAAAGTAAGATAGTAACTAAAAAGCATAAATACAATGAAATTAATTCATGCCTGAAATTCCTATGTCATAACCATAGATAATGCCTCCTGTGGCAGCCACCATACAAGAAAGAATCACAATACAAGTTATCTTCCCATTGTAACCTCTTTCTTCATCTGCAAGTGCCATAGTTGTTGTTCCTGCAATTGCTTTCATCTTGTGCAGACTTGAGTGAAGATATGGTGTTGGAATTGGCATATACAGTGTGAGTGAGTCTATTCAAACTCAGTGAGGACTTAAAACATAGTGCAGCCTTTCTTGACTAGTTCTGTGTACATCAATACAACTAAAATTTTTGGATAATATTTTTTGATAAATACTTGGAGGAGAAACCTACGACTGAATTAAGTTTTTCTCACAGGACAAAATTAGTTTTTGAAGAAGATAAAGGAAAAATATTTTATGAATTTCTTGACAATTTTTCAACAATTTTTACTTTTAACTCATTTTATATTCAACTGGTTTCGATGTTCTTTTATTATATATATTACATTTCTAGTTCTATCGACACTTCATAACTTTTGAACAGTCAATGAAAAGGGTATTTAAATTTGTTTTAAATATAGTGACAGCTTTTTAACTGTTACGAAAAGTAATTTTATTTTATTTATTAATCATAAACTCCTCAATTTTTAACTAATTATACTGTAAATACTGTAGAGCTGACCATCCTGGTCTATCATTCTTTGGGTTGATCATCTTAGATGATCACTTTTTGGACCGATCATTTTGATTGATCATTCTTTGGGTCAATGGATCATTTTGACCAATCATCTTTGGTCGATTTATCATCTTGACCTATCAATTAAAGAATAAACATCTGATTAACCATGAATTAACCAACTAATGCGAATTAAGATATAATTAAGTTGTGATTAGACTAACAAAAAGGTAAAAGTCTATAATACCAACTACAAATAAAGGTCTAAGGTACGATGTATATGCATTAAATCATTTAATACGTTTCTGATCGGTCACCTACTTACTTTAACATTGAATTACTTTTTATAGATATTATCCTGAGTAACTTTAGATGAACAAGAAACTTGGAGACCAAACGAATAAGGAAAAGGAACGTTGCAGAACAAACTCTCTTAGAGTTTTGGATACTCATCTAACACATGCCAAAACACTAATGATTGTTGAAATTCGTCATTATATTAAAAATAAATAGTTTAAACACTTGTATTTATGTTAATTTGATTCGGAATTTAAAATAAGTATGATAGAAAGAAAATTATCACAACATTAGAAAGAGTTGAAAACAAAGATGTGTCAAAAATTAAAGTTTTAAATCAATTCAGAAGAAAGTAAGATGTTAAGAGTACAAAAAGTACAATAAATTAAAAATTTATTCAATTTAATTTTCTTATAAATATTTTTTCAAATGTTAGTTTACTTGGCATATTACAGGTCAATGCTTGCTGCCACTAACTTTCTTTGGTTTCTCACGTGCGTATAATGTTGAACTTGCACATGAGCTGTGTAGACACGTGCACGCATTTTCTAATAGATATTTGTTGATTTGGTTTAGACAATGGTATATATAATGATTAAGTAGACTTTTTTTTTTATCTCAATATTATAATGATTCTTTCTGTTTTATAAAATGTTCTTAATCTGGTCCCATTAAAGAGTTGATATACTTTCTTCGTCCAATGGTAATAACGGTAAAATATTAAAAATATTGGTTAAAAGATTTGTTAATATACTTTTTTTTTATTTTAATGAATTGTAATAAGTGCAATATTAAAAATATTAGTGTTTTATTTTATCATTATTATATTATTTTGGTACTTTTCAAATATTTATGTAAATCTGACAGAATTATTTTTGTTGTATACTCTGATATATGGTTGTTGGATTTATGTTTTGTTTTCATAAAAATAGTATCAATGGTACAATAATTTAGATACAAAGACTTTTATTATCGATGGTACAATAATTTAGAGACAAAGACTTTTTTTTAATTAAAAGTTTAATTAACACATGTTTTAGACAAATATGTATCGTTGTGATAAAACAATAATATAGTTTTCATAAAAATATTTGTAGTTGGAAATACTTTTGTTAAAGAAAAATACCAATATATAAAGAACTTATCTTTAAAAAAATTTGTTGAAATACAATAATATAAATCTCATATTGAATAATAATAAAAAGTAAAAAATATTATAAAAAAACCTATAAATATATATAAGTCATGAGAAAAAAAAATATACACCAGAAGATGTTTGATGAAAAGAAACTAAAATATAGCTTTCATATTGATTTATTAAAAATTTGTTCAATATATAAAGATACAATATCTCATAATATAGAAAAAAATAAAACATGATATATTATATTTGATAATAAAAGTATAAAAATATGATATCTTTATCCATAGAATTAAAATCAAGATATATATGATATCTTTAACAAACAAACTGTAATAATATGTTATAAACAATAGGGTTAAGTATGTTTTTAGTCCTTAACATTCAGTTAATTTTAGAATTAGTCAATTTCAAAACTTTAGACTAATTTAGTCCTTCATCTTTCGAGGAATAAGTCATTTTAATCCAATTTTGTTAAGTTTATTTGACATTTCAAACGCGTTTCATAATAGTACTTGACTTAACATTAAAGAAAAAATGTGTCAAACAATATAAACAACTCAAATACAATTGTGAAATGCGTACGCAACATCAAATAAACCTAACAAAATTTGATTAAAAGGACTAAATTCACGTATTTCAAAAGATGAAAAGACTAAATTGGACCAAAATTTTAAAATGGACTAATTTCAAAATTCATTAAAAGTTAAAGGACAAAAAACATATTTAATTCTATTCAATAAATAATTAGATATCCATGGAAATGGACTCATTAACAAAAGTGAAACATGAAATAAACAACATATTAATGTTTCAAGATATGATCAAATTTACAACATGCAAAAAAAGGTAGTAGGACAAATTAAAAACAGGTGAAACATGCATTTAAGACTTGGTTAGGCGTCTTGTTTCTCAATCAATATGTAGCCACCAAACACTTTATCCTTGTCTTCCATATTTATTAGTAATTTTATAATTGCTACCCACCATGCATGTGGGAACCATTACTTTTTATTTATCTTACTTAATGTTCAATGATTGATAGGCAGGTATCAATACCATGTGATACATGTTCATATAAAAAAAATGTGATAGGAAAATGTGGCACATTATTATTATTTAAAGAGTTAGCTTAAGCGTGGATTTGCAAGATGTGAAAGAGAGAATTAAAAAATGGAGAGAAAGAATAGGATTGTAGTGTTTGGAGGAACGGGTTACATAGGGAAGCATTTGGTGAAGGCAAGTCTCTCTTTAGGTCATCCAACTTTCGTCTACACTCGTTCTCTCACTTCACAAACTCCTCCTTCCAAGATACAACTTTGCAAGGACTTCACCTCCATGGGAGTCACTCTTCTTCAGGTTACTTACATTCTCTCTTCAAATAACGATTCGTATAATCAAATTCGTTCTAAAAACAAAGGTTCGAGTGCGAGTCCAAGTTTTGTACAGAATAAAAATGAGATATTGAGATCTTTTTTTATTTTGGGGTCCTTTTAAAGTGAAAATTGTAAAAGTGGATTTGTTGAATTTTATTTTTGTAAAACAGGGATAAGTCGTCAGGACAGAGGACGACATCACAGGAAAAATCGTCCTCTATCCTGCCGGTTTTTTTTTTTTTATGAAAAAACAAATTTGTCTTAATAAATGCCGGTTTCTCTTTATATAAAGAAGTGAAGTCGTCGTATAGCTTGACCACTTCACTTCTCACTTTTTTTTTTGTTTTTTAAAAAGTTGCAGTTTTTTTACATGCAATTTTGATAGACAAAAATTAATGTTGTAGATTTATTTAAACATTACAACGTTTCAACTTTGCTTTCACAAACCTCAATGAAGGTTTGACACATGTAAATGCCGACAAACCCACCCATTTAAGCGGGCTACAATAGACCCACTCATTGGAATTGAAAAGGAAGATAAATATTTTATTTGCAATAATATATTTTTATTGTGCTATTCTCAAAAAGAAAAAAAAAAACTGAAAGTGAAGTCGTCATAGGTTCTGACGACTTCACTTTATTCATTAACTGAAATCGTCTTAATACAGAACGACTTTACTTTTTTTTTTAAATATATAGAAACCGGTAGGATACAGGACGACTTTACCTACAATGTCATCCTGCATCCTAACGACTTGTCCCTATTTTACAAATAAAAAATAAATGGACCTATTTTGTCAACCCTAATCTAAATAGTTCCACCATGCAAGTGGTACCACATGTTTTGATTTCTTTCATAATATCCGGTGTTTGGTTGGTGGGTACCAATGGCATGTGATTGGAAAATGTAGCACATTATTATTATTTAAATTAGCATAAGTTTTGATTTGCAAGATCAGAAAGAGAAAATTTAAGAAATGGAGAGAAAGAATAGGATTGTAGTGTTTGGAGGAACTGGTTACATAGGGAAGCATTTGGTGAAGGCAAGTCTCTCTTTAGGTCATCCAACTTTCGTCTACACTCGTCCTCTCACTTCACAAACTCCTCCTTCCAAGATACAACTTTGCAAGGACTTCACCTCCATGGGAGTCACTCTTCTTCAGGTTACTTACATTCTCTCTTCAAATAACAATTCGTATAATCAAATTCGTACTGAAAACACAGATTCGAGTGCGAGTCTGAGTTTCATACAGAGTAAACATGAGATAATTGAACATCATACAATGAAGAGTATTCATAAATTCATTGTCTTAAGATTTTAAATTGGAAGTAATGTAAATATGTGAGTCAGCGTTTTGTACATAGTAAAAATGAGATAATTACACATCGTATAATGAAGTATATTCATAAATTCATTATTCTAAGATTTTAAGTTAAAAGTTCTACTAGGTTTAAATTTGAGTTTAGTCTAAACGAATACAGTTGTAACAAATTAAAGTTTAAATCTTGAAGTAATTATGTTATTAGAATTTAGGTGTAAGTCGATGACTACTATCATAAATTATTTAAAATTAAATTATTTAAAGTATAAGTCATATTAATTAAAAATGAAGAACTTAAATAGTAATGTATAAAAGAGATGACTCATAAAAATATATTATTATAAGATTTTCGATGGGGATGTTGTAATATTTTAAGTGTATACTTTTCAAAAGACTCGTTAGTATCCCATATTTTATATTAAGGTGTGAAAAGGGGGAAAAAAATAAGAAGGAAAGTTACATATTAACTTAATATATAAAATAATAAAGATTTAAATAATATGGTGAGAGTGTTTTGTTTTACTACGTTTTTCCTTTGAAAAAATGATTTGAATAATAAAAATTGAAATTGGAAATACAGGGAGAATTAAAGTATGAAGAGATTGTGGAAGCGATTAAAAAAGCGGATATTGTGATAAGTGCGTTGGCTTACCCTCAAGTCATGGACCAACTCAAAATTATAGAAGCCATCAAAGTTGTTGGAAATATAAAGGTGCGTTTTTTTTTTTATTTATGCAAAAATTAAGTGCAATAAATAAATAATAAATAAATAATGCCTATTACAATACCAGCTTATTTATAATATTTTAATTAGCTTTTTTTTAGCATATTCTATATATCGTAGGGGAGTTACATTTTAGGTTAGGTTGGATTGAATTTTGATAAAGTCATTATCTAATTTACTCAAAATATTAAGTTGGACGATTTGGTTGAATCTGTTTTTTTTTTCTTGTTTTTTTTAATGTTAAACTTATTGTATTACTTTATTTAAGAAAAATCATGTGAGAAAAACTAAAAAATAAAACAAGAGAAATGATAGGGTTTGTGTGACTAAGAAATGGATGAAGTTAAAGATATGGTTGTGAAGTATATTGTCCTCTCACTCTCATTTCCCATGCGTGTAGGACTCTTCCCATAAAATATTATTACCTTCTTATTTTGAATAAATTATTTATCTAAAAAATTAAGATATTATCTTAGCATATATTCTCTTACAAGTGGCATCAATTATCTCGTGATAGAGGTCAAATGAACCGGGTCATAATCGAATAAATTGTGACGACGTTTGGACTTGTATTACACTCTTGAGTAAAAAGAGTTGCATCCTGACTAAAAGTTATAGCTTTTGGCCATGTGGTAAGGGCTCGATCCAACAATATATACATCGATCCAACAATATATACATGCTTATATAAAATCACCAATGAGCATTAAAGTAATAGGATCATGCGTTTTTATTCTTATACAGTGCTCTACTTTCTCATTTTTAACTAATGTGAAACTTAAACTCACATTTAGATTCCTAACAGATCCAATATTAATTCAATATTGTATTAATATTTAATTAGATTATACGTAGAGAAAGTTGTTTATTAATATTTAATAAGATAGTTTTTGTGAACTTGCATTGCAGAGATTCGTTCCATCAGGATTTGGAGCAGAAGAAGATAGAATAAAGCCTCTTCCACCATTTCAAGTTTTGCTTGAAAAGAAAATGAAAATCAGAAGAGAAATTGAAGCTGCAGGGATTCCTTACACTTCTGTTTCTGCAAATTGTTGTGCAGCATACTTTGTCAATTATTTACTTCGTCCATATGAGGATGTCAAGGACATTGTTGTCTATGGGAATGGTGAAGCCAAAGGTATCAAATCTCGCCAATTACCTAGGTAAATTATTGCAGTTAATACACATTTTTTTTATCGGTAAATAAACAATATATTAATAATAAAGTACGAGACAATTGTGCAACCCACAATAATATCTCCCTTAACAATTGCCCACCAATAATTGAATTTATGACCTTAACTCTGATATCAATTGTTAAGATCGAACGCTTACCATTAGACCAAAAAATATAGCCATTAGTCAGGACGCAACACAATTGATGTCACTTTACAACAATCTTCCCCTCAACCATTGTCCTACTAGGAATCTCTCCGCCACGGGACAATTGTTCCATATTTTGAAAATAACACGTTTTAAAAAGTCCCACATCGCATAGGATAACTTAGGGTGTGTTTGGTTCAACATTGGAAAATTGATTCCAGTTGAATCAATTCTCCAACACATAAGCAAGAATTTTAGTTGTTTCTTATTCAAGGAAAATTTTTTACTCTTTAATTGATTTTGGAAACTAAACACATATTGATTCTGCGTTAGAAAATTAATTCTAAATCAATTTAATGTGTTAGAAAATCAATTCTACATCAATTTGACATCAAACCAAACATGCACTTAAGAGCTAGGTATTAATAACTATATAATGAATTCTAAGCTCATAATATTATTTCTTATTTTTAATCCAAAGATCTATTAATATATATATATATATATAATAAAAAATAATAATAGAATAAAATTATAAACAAATAAAGAATTAGAAAAATCCTAGACTAATACATGCAAAGCACTATAAAAAATACCTTCACTGTCCTCACTGCACATGGTAACAAATAATATATACTACAATAAATTATCTAATGATTTTTTAACCTTATTAATACCAATGTTTTAAAAGAGAATGAAAATACTTTTATAAGAGATGTTGTGTTTGTTATACCTTCTTTTCAAACATATAGGTTGTATTTTAGAAAAAAATAATAATTAATCACCATAATAACAAAATTAGATATCAATTTATAAAAAAAAAATTATTGATATCTAACCATAGTCTTTATTGTAAATAAAATAAAATAATTATGTTATAAATTGGTTACTTAATTAGTTTTTAATGTTAACTATCATTGTTTTTTTGACTAGGACTAAGCATAGGTTGGATTGGGTCAAATTCGGACCCAACACAACTAATCTAGCACAATCCAAAATTTAGCTTTTCAAATTTATAACCGACCATTTAATCATTTGGGTTCATCAGATTTGGGTATCTTCGGATATAGTTCACTGCATATGGATTCGGGTTATCCAAATACATCCACTTCTCGCACAACCACCGTCATAGCCAACCATATCTATGAGCTTAGCCACCAAGTAAATTTCATTTAATATCGACAACACTAAATTAATTTAATTAAAATTCAATTGAAATTAATAATAAATTAGCGTCTGCTAACTACTCATATTCGACCTTCACGCTAAAAAATAGTTTTAGATTTTTTTGTCTATGCAAGGTAAATATGATCTTATTAAATACTTAACGTTGATTATCACTTGTTAGACTCACTATAATACTAAATATATATTTATTGTAATGCTTGTTTTTTAAAAAAAATTCTTTTATCAGTCTACAACAGTAAAATGTTTACAAATTAAAAACATGATGATAAAATGTGTAAAAAATTTGAAATTTTGATGGTAAAATAAAAAATTGGATAGTAAAGTTTAAAAATAAAAAAATAAAAAATGCAATATTTGTAGCAAATAATAAAGTGATACTATTCTCCCTCTACGTGCTTTTATTTTTGTAGTATAAATTCGTTTAGACTAAATTTGTTTATAGTGTGACTAAAATTTGTTGTGATTAATTATAGCTGTACTAAATTACGAAGAAGACATTGCTATGTACACTGTTAAAGCAGCAAATGATCCAAGAACACGCAACAGAGTGGTTATTTATCGTCCTCCAAAGAATATCATATCACAGAATGAGCTCATATCACTGTGGGAGAAAAAATGTGGTCACACTTTTACCAACACTTTTATTCTGGAAGAAGAACTCGTGAAACAATCACAGAGTAAGAAAGTTTATTATTAGTTGCATTAGTTAAAAATACCAGTACATAATAAGGACTTTTAATTCTGATTGTTTTTGTTATTCTGTCTCGATTTTATAACCAAAGCATATTGGGACGAGATCAAAAAGAGTGTCTTTTGGTCTCGGTTATCACCCGAGACTATAGAGGCGCTACATAAAGATAAAAACCTATCAACCCATTATTTTAAAGTTTTAGATTAAAAATAATATCAATGCCTTATGTACTTGTGAAAGTGATGTCAATATCCCAGTAAACCTCCTTTCTCGAAAAACCCAACACATTTTAGTGTTAGTGATTGCTAGTGGTATTTGTTAATGGTAAATTAAGTTTTTGCATGATGTGCTTGCAGCTTTACCTCCTCCACAGAGTATTCCAGTTTCAATCCTTCACAGTGTATTTGTTAGAGGGGACATGATGAAGTTTGAGATTGGAGAAGATGATCTTGAAGCTTCAGAGTTATATCCTGATTATAACTATACCTCCATTGATGAGCTTCTTGATATTTTTCTTCTTCATCCTTTGCCTCCTGCATCTGCTGCTTTTGGATGAACTTCCAAGTTTGCCTTATATGAATCTTTATAGTACTGTGGAGTAGGTTTGGAGTTAAAATATTTTTTTTGAATTTTAATTGAATCATGTAAACTTTTTTTATTGTTTACTTTTTTTATTTGTACTCAAAAAGACTCAGAATTTTGCAATAATGTTGGTGATGAAACATAATTTACATTACAGAAAAATTAAGTTTTTTCTATCAAAAATCATATTTTGAATCTCACAATATATTTTTTATATTGTATTTTCTAATGTAACTTAATACGAAACATTGATTAATGCATTATTTTTTTTTAAGGAATTAATGTACAATACTAAATCATACAGAGAGTATAAAATAAGAATTAAATTGTGAAAGTTAAAATATTATTTTCTTTTTTCTATTTTAAAGTCGTATATGTTTTCTTTATAAATGTTAAAAAAAAAACATATATATATATATATATATATATATATATATATATATTATATAATATTTTTAAAGATAATTGAATGATTATTATGACATTAAAAGAGTTTGGTTTCATATATGTCATGTTGATTTAGTTATGAAAAATAAAAGTAGTTACTTGGGATTATTGGAGTATTGAGTTTTGAAACCCATGAATTTTATTATTAATTTGATTATGTAAATTAAAATGTCATCTGGTGAGAAACCCCATCGAGATTCTTACATAAAAGTATGCACAAGGAACCATTACTA
>Ga0214545_1002280_pt1 | contig 36990 bp, 19 predicted proteins | sample CNSS4metaG_FD_160064 | JGI IMG/M metagenome (GOLD analysis project Ga0214545, IMG submission 160064) | Root nodule microbial communities from cowpea collected in UCLA plant growth center, Los Angeles, California, USA - CNSS4 | ecosystem: Host-associated > Plants > Roots > Nodule | place: USA...
TTACAAATACATATTTTTGTAACATTTCATGAACAATTATAGAGATGTATACTATATATATGAATATGAAGTTATGTTATTATTAATGTTCTCTCAAGGATAATCTTATGGAAAAAAAATTAATTCCGTATCTTTTTATCAGATAATAATTATTTAGTATAATAGTCGGGGTGTCACAGCATCAATTTTCAAAAAATAAAAAACAAATTGAGACTTAAAAAATAGTGGAGGACCAATCTGACACTTTTGAACAAAAAAAATGATCAAAAGAGTAATTAAACTTTTTAAATACATTAAAACAAATAAATAAGCTAACAAGACAAAATAACAATCATATAAACTTATAAAAAAATTAATACTTATTACTCAATAAACCAAAAACAATTAATAAAAATTTAATTAAGAATGACCACATTTATCATGACTTAAATTATAATTAATAATTAAATTAAATATTTAATTTAAAATTAAAACTTACAATTGATAGTAAACGTATACTTTTTTTTCTTTAAAAATGAACTCAAACACATAATTTATTTGTGACTTTATTCAGTTTGTATTTGCCACTTGTTCCATACTCAAAGCAAACATTTATTATTTTAACAGTACTTTTATTTATTTTAAAATTTAAAATCATTAATTATGGATATAATTGAAAATTCATTTAAACTACCAATTATTCATTAATTTGATAGTTTGACTTATTTTAAAAAAAAATTCTTACTTTAAAAACATTAATTATTTTAACAATACTTGTTTATTTATAAAAAAACGTCAATTAGTGAAAGAATTCAAAATGCATTATAAATAATGTATTTAAAACAAAAATACATTTAGGAAATTATATTTGTCATTCTAGTAATTGGTAAGTCAATAAATTTAAAAAAAGGTTAAAGTTTTGCTTCTATTAGAGAATACATGCGATCTATGCCAAAATACCTTTGCCAAATTAAATAAAATTTTAAAATTCCAATGAGGATTTACACAAATGTTTTTATAGATTCAAATATTCGTGATGCCATATTTATTATTGGACAGAACCATATCCTACAAAATCATTTGGTTATCCAATACCTAATTGAATAAGAGTTTTTCTTATTCATCTTAGTTATTTTCTCATCTTCATATATGTAAAGTAATGAAGATGTTCTTATAATAATATATCCAAATTATGTATTCTAGATAATGTAATTCAAAATATGATTATTTTGTTTAAAATATAATTTTAAATTAGATAGTTTAAAACAATATTTTATATTATGCAGAACAAAATTTCATAACTCTAAATTATATAATTCAAAATATATCTATTCAAAATTACATCATTTAAAATATATTCTGATTAAAATAATATTTTTCAAATATTATATAATTTTTATTCATTCTATATATTTTTTAAATTATTATATTATATAATATTATATATATATATATATATATATATATATATATATATATATATATATATATATATTGAAATAGACTTAATATTTTGATCCTAATATTTAAGTGTGATTTATTTGTTTCTCTATATTTTTAAATGGAGTGTTTGTGGTTTGTATCCTTAAATTGTAACAATCTTAAAGATTATTTACACTTTAATTATTTTTATCAAATGTGAGTTCTTTTCAAGTGTAACTGAATTATGAAGTTAGGGATAACAAATAAACTCGTTTATATAGATGTTGTTTGAATATGTTTCCGTTTTGACAGCGATTTTCCTGGGTATGGATATGAGGATTCACCGGCTTTTTCCATTAGGTATTGGGATGTACATATTCGTTCCCGTCATAATACTCGTCTCCGCCATATCTCTGTCCTAATTACATTACTAAAATATTCATAATCAATCAAGTAACCTTATATATATATATATATATATATATATATATATATAATTATTTTTTATTTCTTCTCATTATTTGTTTTTTCATGAAATTCATTCGCATCTCCAAAAAAAATTCATCATATCATAACATTTATGCAATTATGTTCAATTGATGTATATCAATTAAATATTTTTTTGATGTCTCACATTTGAATATTTTTATTCTTTTCTAATGACATAAAACTTTTATTTCCGAGGTAATATAAAAAATTTATCTTTTTTACTCTATTATTAATAATTTTTGTTTCATTTGAAAAACTCTTTTGTTTTGCTAAAAAAAATTTCGTTATTTCTCAACCATTGATTATGCTGATATTTGAAAAGTTTTCTTAAATCTCTAAGGTATTTTTCATCTTATCATACCCTTAATTATATATTTGTTTTTCTTTGTGCGATTTCATTCGATAGTTTCTATAATTGTTTTTAAGACACTCATTTGATAATTTTTTTAATATTTTTATTTGTTGTTTATTTTTACCATGTAGAATATTATTTTTTATTTATTTTTTAGAGAAAAAAGAGTTTGAACTAACACGTGATCACCTTCCAAACAATATTAACACGAATTGAACGACAAATACACCATTGACTCTATTTTTAAAATATAATAAGTCAATAGAGTAAAAAAAATAGAAGAAAAAAGTAATCAAAACCATAAAAATAAGGACCAAAATACGCATTTTAGTCATTTTATATATTAGGAGAACACAAAAAGATGTCCCGAGGATGTAGAAAGAAAACTATAATTAGATGAAATTATTTTATTTGTGACTTTAGTATACTTAGTAATTATTTTCATGACGTAACGTCTTAAAATTTATAACAAAATATATTTTGAATATAATATATTATTTTTGCTTAATTTAAATATTATATTTATTTATTTATTTATAAGGTTAAATATATTTTTGATCTTTTAATTTTTCATTAAAATTGAAATAAGTTTTTTTTTTTCAAAATTTTAGACCAATTTAGTCACTCATCTTTAGAAATTCGTGAATTTATTAAATTTATTTTTTTTAACTAAATTTTGTTAAGTTTACTTTATGTTTTATACGCGTTTCTCAATTAATATTGAAGCGATAATGTATCAAACAATATAAACAATTCAAATATTATCGTAAATCACGTTTGAAATGTTAAATAAACTTAACAAAATTTAGTTAAAATGATTAAATCTATGTAATTTTAAAGTTGAAAAACTAAATTAGATAAAAATTTCAAAAAATGGACTAATTTTAATTAAAAAATTCACTAAAATCAAATTATTAGTTTTTTTTTTTAATGTAACGTATCTATATCGAACATATAAGCATTAGTTAAAAGCTATGATGCACTGATACTTCCACTTGGGTTACGTATCTATATCCGACACGTATTCGTATTCGATACTTTATCGATACTTATTAATGAAATATCTAATTTATAAAGTCGTCGTACACTAAAAGAAAATTTTTGAATAATGACTAAGTTTAGTGACAACAAATACTGAATCATTATATAGTGATCAACTGAGGTACCAATTTAAAAACTAAAAATTATTGACAACTAAAATAGTTCTAAACAATTATAATTGATCTCTAAATTGTTAATTAAAATAGTTTTTATTATGAATTGGTTTCTAAATTAGTTACTAACATTAGCTATCAATGTTTTGACTACCAAAATAATTGGTTTCTAAATTGCTCACTAACATTAGCTGCTAACAATCATATAAGTTTTTAAGAATTATTGTATACTTTTCAATATTTATATATCATGTATCTCATATATCTATCATATATCGTATCCTATTATTTTCAAAATAAATATATCATCATATGTAATACGTGTCGTATTCAATACATGTATCGTATCCAATACACGTATCGTATCCATGCATCATAGGTTAAAAGATATGTTTGCAAACAATTAATGCTTACAATAAAATAAATTTAAATAAAAATTTAATGCCCGCATGTGGGAGAATTACGAGAAGGTGAGAAAGAAGAGAGAGAATAAGAGATGAGGAAGAGGAAAGAAAGAAATAGACCACAATGGAAAAGAAAAAGAAAAAGAAGAAAGAGAAATAATGGTGAAGAAGTAAGAGAAAAAAAATTTAGAATATATTTTTTCTTCGTTAACTCTTTATTAAGGTATGGAAAAAACATTAATTATCCTTTTTATTTTATTTTATAATTGTAATAATTTAATGAGACATGTGTTGAACCTCATTCTATTTATTAATATATGGTAAATAAATTTGTCTATTGTTCCAACTTAGTTCCGTTTTAACGAAAAATCTTGTATTGATTAGGTATATATATGAATAATAGTCAATTTTTTCAATTAGATATGAGAATAAGGATGAATCACTACTAAAATTTTTCATATTACATGAGATTTTTCTTGTAAATTTTTTAAAAAAATTTGCAAGAAAATACTTTTTTTCTACTATTTTTTCTAAGAGTATTAATTGGCAGATAATTTCTCTATGAGTAATTATTTTCTACAAAATTATAAAATTCGTAAGTATTTCCTATAAAATTTATTATACAAAACATTTTACAAAAGAATTGACAGCAATTTCCTACAATTTTTTTTCATAACGAAATTTATAAGTATTTTTAAAAAATTCAAAAAAAAAATTGACAAGAAATATTAAGTTTTTTTAATAGTGGATATCTACGTATCCTATCCCGTCCCCACCCTAATATTCATCATTACTCTCATCTCATTTACGTATCCATCTCAAACTACTAAAATATTCATAGTTTATTGGATAATCTAATATTAATATATATATATATATGTTATTCTTAGGTGTTAGTTTTGTAATCTTTATTTTTCTTTTAGCCTCACTTCTATTTTTTCTCTTTTCTAATTGGTTGGCTTACCCTAAAATTAATTCACATGTGTAAGATATTTTCTCTCTTATTAAAACCTTTGTGCATTCGTGTTCAAATGAATGATGTATATAAATTAGATAGTTTTTATATCTTATATTTGAATATTTTATTCCTTTTTAATATTTTTATTTATTTCAAATGACAATGCTTAATTCTCAAAATTTAAGTCTTCAATAACATAAACTCTTCATTTATTAGATAATATAAAATATTCATCTTCTTTGTTCTCTTATTCTTAATAATTTTTTCTTTCGAAAATCTATTTTTGTTTTTGCTAAAACAATTTTTATTACCTCTAAGTGGTTCAATTAGTTTGATTTTTGAAAAGTTTTCTTAGATCTTTAAGGTATTTTTTATCTTTACTTTAAATTATACATTTGGTCCCCATTTTCGTAGCAAAATATCAATTTGGACCCTCTATTTTTTTTTATCTCAATTTGGTCCCTATTTTGAAAAATTTGATGCAATCAAGTCCTTTTGTTAATGATGTAGTAACGACGTTAAATGGGATGTCATGTGTTAGTTCTTGGATTTTTTTTTATTTTTTTTAAATTAAAAAAAAATAAAAATTTACCACATGTCAATCTGACATAATGCCACGTGGCAGTGACAGTGCCACATGCTACTATTATGTCAGGTGTCATTTTCCTATTCTCAATTTGGTCCCAATATTTTAATTTTTATCTCAATTTACTCTCAATTTTTGTAAAAATTGAGCAATTTTGCCCTTTTCCAAATTGAAACTAAATTTAATTTTCATACAAATGTACACAAATATTTCTATCAAAATTGATATTTGAAGTAAATATTTTGAACAAGATTAAGTTTATTTAAATTTATATTTTACATTGAACTTTATTTAAAATTGTTTTAAAGTTGTTGATAGAAAATAATGCTAATAACAAAAAAAAAATCATAAATTATATTGATATTTTTATTACATCATACTTTAATATTATTTTTATTTGAATTTATATTTTAAATAATTACATATTTTTAAAATGTGTAAAATTCAATAATTTCTATACAAATGTTTTAGTTGGTGTAAACATAACAATTATATAAATTTTAAAAAAAGTAACTAGTTTATGTAACAATGAAAAACAAATAAATTTAAAATTTGAAAATAATTTGAAGTAAAATTGAATGTGAAACAAATTTAAATAAACTTAGTTTTGTTGAAAATATATAATAAGAAAATCAATTTGAATAAAAAAGTCAAATTTAAAATAAATATTTGTATAAAATTTATATGAAAATTAATTTTTGTTTTAATTTGGAGAGGGACGAAATTGCACTATTTTTTCAAAAATTAGAACTAAATTGAGACAAAAATTAAAATACAGGGATCAAATTGAGAATGAGAAAATGACACTTGACATAAAAGTGACACGTGGCACTGTCACTGCCACGTGACACGATGTCAGCTTGACACGTGGCAAAGTTTTTATTATTATTTTAAAAATAATAAAAAATTCAAAAAATAAAATAAAAAATTCAAAAAGATTCCGGAACTGACACATGGCATCTAATTTAACACCGTTACTACACAACTAACGGAAAAGACTTGATTGCATCAAATTTCCCAAAACAGGGATCAAATTGAGATAAAAAAAATAGAGACCAAATTGATATTTTGATACGAAAATGGAGACCAAAGATATATTTGACCTTATTTTTATCATATCCTTAATAATACATTTATTTTTCTTTGCGCGATGTCATTCAGTGGTGTATCAAATTAACTTTAAGACACACATTTGACTTCTTTTTAACATTTTTATTTGTTGTTTATTTTTATCATATGTAAAATACTTTTTTATATAATTATTTTTATTTTGTAACTCATCATCATAAATGTAATTCTATCACTGCAATTGTATAAAAAAACTCATTTACTATAATATAATAATTTAATGTTATTGTCATGAATCTTATTTATCATCATCTAACATATATTGAAGTTTAAAAAATGATAGACTTATGCTAAATTTCAATTACTATTAGTTTAATTTTTGTTCTTTGTGTGATTTCATCCAAATGGTATATTATAATTTTTATTGGTGTATAAAAATAATTTTTGTGCTGACGGGATGCCCCTTAGGGGACACAACCTGAGGGGCTAGTGAGACTATACGACTAGAAAACCCTTTAGCATACACAACTGGGGGCACATGTCGGTCCTGTGGGATGACATGTACTTGGACCACGACGATTAGCCAAATTAGAATAACCACCACTTAAAGAAGATAAATTTGAGGTTAATAAACTCATTCTGATTAACAGGTGATTAGGTCAACTAAACCAAAGCCCAACCAGGTAAAGCCCATGACCTTAGTATAAAGGCATATCTCAAACCGACTTTGGCATCAAAGTGTCTTTTGCAGGCACCTTTCCCTTTTTCGTTCGTGACTAGGAGACGAGTTCACGAGTTCCCTTTGAAGACGAGTTTACGGATCTTTGGAGTTGCTTATGAGACTTTACAGGATATAAATCGACCTCGTAAGAACAATATTTCATTAGAATTTAAAGTATGGGAATAAAGAGACATTTAAAATATTTTTAAATTGGATTTTATGTTTTTAATTTTTAATTTTATCAACTTTGTTTCATTAAATTTGCAAATTTAATAAATATTTTGGTCTCATAAAATTTTATTTTGTACTCTAAAATATATACCATTATAATTTATTTCTAAATATTTGATATTGAAGAAACGAAAATACATCATTTTGATATTAAATATTTGATAATATTATAGGTTCTTTGCAAGAACTTTTATTATTTTGTGAACAATAATTAATTGATACTCAAACACTAAAGAAACATATACAAATATGGATACAGGTACAGACACGGACATGAGTACCAATGTATAATCGTTATCCTGTGGGGACGAGGATGTGACAAAAATTTCACCCCTATTTTATTTGGGTAAGAAGATGAGATGATTTTTTTTAGTATAGGATAACGAAACTCGTCCTTTTCGCACACCTTGTCATCCCTACCAATTACACATTTGTCTTATTTATTTGATTATTTATATTTATTTTCAATTATATATAACTATTTTTTATTGAACTATTTATATTTATCTTTCATTATTTTCTAGTTCTATTATCTAATTATGTATTGATTCTCTTTATTTATTTATATTTTTTATTTCAATATATTTTTATTATGACAAATAAATATGATAAGAATAATATATTTTTTTATTTCAATATATTTTTCTTATGACAAATAAATATGATAAGAATAATCTAAAGTATTATTGGAGAATAATAACATCTATAATAAACATAAATTTAATAACAATGTAGTTGGATGTATAACATTGAAGATTTTGTTGACCACATGATAATTCTTTATCGTAGCCAACTTTTATAAAATTAATTTAGATATTTCAAATGTAAAGAAATGTGGATGTGGTGGTGAAGGTGGTAGTCGTGGTGGTAGTGATAGTGGTGGTGGTAGTAATGGTGATGGTGCTAATGTTGGTGGTGGTAGTGGTTCTAATGGTAGTGGAGTATTTTTTAAAATAGGATATTATTTTTCTTTAAGTGTCCACAAAATGTAAAAATACATAATTTAATTAATTATAACTTATATTAAATAAATAATATTTTAGCTATTGAAAATATTAAGTGACTACTTAATATATTAAATATATTTTATAATATAATATTTTATTTGGTGGCTAAAGTATTAGATATTGGATAACGTTTTAGTGAGCAAAAAATATTCGGTGATTAACTAATATATTTAACATATTTTATAAAATAATATTTCTTTCGATCGCTAAATCGATGACTAAAATATTACATATTAAATATTGTTTTAGCGATCAAAAATATTCGATGGCTAATTACCCTGTTAAATATATTTTACAAAAATAAAATTTATTTTGGAAGCTAAATATAAGATATTAAATAATATTTTAGCGTCCGAAAATATTCGGTGACTAATTACCATATTAAATATATTTTACAAAATAAAATTTATTTCGGTCGTTAGATCGATGGCTAAAACATTACATATTAAATAATGTTTAGCGACCGAAAATATTCGGTGACTAATTACCATATTAAATATATTTTGCAAAATAAGATTTATTTTGGTTACTAAATTGGTGGCTAAAACATAATATTTCGAGACTAAAAGTTTTCGGTGGGTATTTAAGTTGCTATAATAATGAATATTATTGTACATTTATTTAGTTGCTAAATCGGTGGCTATTTGCGACTACGATGAATCAGTGACTATTTCAATAACAATCTGCGACTAAATTATTTAGGTGACTAATATCGATGTCTAAATTGTATTTTTTTAGTAATGAATGAAATAAAATATATCGGTCGAAAAGGATATTTGTATATAGTTTTGATTATCTTCGGCTTGTATTCGATCCAAATTTTGATTATGATTTATATTATTTTCAATAGGTTGAATAAGGAAAACGGAATCATTTTTCTGCTTATGTTAAACCTCAGATATGTTCGTATTACGTCCTCTGCATTCAGAAGTGTCAAGAACTGCATTAAAATCGCCAATGACACACCAATCACTAGGAAAATCAACCATAACAAATTATAAATTTTGTACATGTTCATAATACACTCTGGGTTTAAAATTATAAATATTTTCATTCATTATCAAACCCTCTAACCGATTGTTCCAAAAACTGTCGATTTTCTTCAAGTTTTTTCGAAAAAATTGTAATAAATTACTTGAATTATCAAACTTGTCCTTGAATTCTGAAATAAGAATGAAAAAAATGTAATGAGTTACTTGTAATCTATTTCCAGAGATTTAGTTACACAATTCTTAAACACAGAAAGTCAAAATCTCTTCACATTAGTTTTCAAACGAGTTTTCATTTTCAAGATGTCAATCAAAAACTTTGTTAACCAAATGAAAAACAATTAACATTTTGGCTTAGAAGAGAAGGTAGAATTTACATATATCTATTTTATCAGAATTAAGTAAAATGAATTATAAATTATATAGTAACTTTAAACTCACTTTTCTCAGTGATGAGTATAATTTACTTTAGATATTATAAATGAATAAATAGTGATTCAGGAAAAAGATAAAACTCTAAACTGAAAAGCAAATAAAGAAACAATTAAAGGTTTGACATTTATTTATTTATATCATTGATATGACAGAACTGATATCAAACAAACCTATATTTACAAATACAAAAACTGTACTTTATCACACAAGAACATAAAAAATATTTAACAAAATTTGCAAATGATTACATTTTTCTTGGACATGTTGATCAGTGACTATGTAACTGATAAAATCTTCATGAAAAGAAGAAAAGTCTATTCTTTCATCTCTATGTAGCCGGTACTGGATTTGAGAGAGACTAACTCTTCGCCGCGCCTGGAGAAGCCCTAGATTTAAAACCCAACAGAAACATGATTACATATGCAAACATCTTAGTCACATCACATAATAAAAGTATAAACAAAGGGTTTGAATTTTTTTTGATTTTACGTTGTATTATCCATTTCTTGTCCGGTCCATTGCCGCATTCGTTCTGATGCTTGCTCAACCTGAAATTTTAGCTTAATTAGCAACGAAAAACATAAAAATGTGTTTGTTCATCTTAGTCAATCGATTAAGTTATGAATTTTAGTTTCATAGTTGCCCAGAAAACACTTATTCTAACCTCCTTGTTCCAGTTGGTTCTATAGACAATGACCAACAAAATGAATGTTTGCAAAGCTGTCCCGCAGATCATCCCAATCCAAATACCCTGCGAAACAACACTTTCCATGTCAATTTAGTTCGACAAGAGGTAACAAACCGAATTTTCTGTTGTAGCAGATAAACACTATTTGTGTCGACACGATCTGTTGTTGTTATCTGTATTATTCTAATCTGAGAGTTTCATTGATATTTTCTTCTTGTTGTCATCAAGGGAGATCGATAAGAAAATTGCTATGTTTTGCCTCATTTGATGATGAAATTGGGTGGTTTTTTATGTGAGTGTGTTATGAAAAATTAGGTTTTGGATCGAGACTGATGTCAATATTTTATATTAGTTGGACTCAGATCTCATTAGTGTTTGTTCTCTCCGGTAATACACCTGAAAACCTAAGAAAGTGAAAATGGTGTATAATTTACCTCCGCTCTATAACCCAACTTGTAGCCAAAAAAGAAGCCAAGAGGGAGTCCCAGGATATAATAACAAAACAGGTTGATGTAGGCTACCAAATACTGCCAACCCCCTCCAACAGCAACACCTGAAACAATAGTAGAAGCATTTCATGATTTCCCTAATACTGTATAGATGATAATATTTTGAATTATTATTTTTACTCACTTTTTAACATATTACTTCAATTCTTTTTTAATTATTTATTTTAATTTTTTTTTAATGATATGTTTTAATGATATGATGTGATATGATAATTTAAGAGTGATTTAATTGATAAATTAAAAGTAAGTTGTAGAATTCAAATTATTTGGATCCTCTTACCTGATATAACTGGTTGAACACTGTTCAGAATCATGGTTATGCCAAGAAGGTTTGCTAATTTAGAAACTGCTTTAATCATTTCTTTACTTGCAGTGAAAATCACAGCAAAATGGTCTTTTGTGATTAAAATAATGGCTGCGAAAAGCAACCCAATGATGAGGGACTCAACAATTGTTACAATCACTGAATATTTTGCTGCTACTGGCCGCCCTAATCCGAGCTCATTTGAAACCCTCACACTGAGAAAATGAAAAGGAAAATTGAAATCATTCATTTGAAGTTGTATAAAATCACCTAACAGTAACATGAAAAAAAAAGAAAAAAGCCATGGATGAAGAATTTACCTAATTGCTGCATTGATCCCTATAAACAACATTCCTTCCCATCCATTTATATTCATGCTGAGAGAGGAAAAGCAGAACACGCATCAAACACCAAGCTCTAAGGCTATTTTAGACAACAACCTTATAGAAAAAAAACATTATCAATATGTTCCACGACTGGGTTTGTTCTATTTAGATAACACGTTTCAATTCAAGGATCATTTATGGATCGTGGAAGAAATGAAATTTGGATTCTCCGTTGAATTTATCTTTTGAATTCTCTGCTTATTTTGTCTGTGTTGTTTCTCTGTTTTGTATTCATTGATGAATACTATTAAATGGAAGTCATTATGAGCTCTAACGACTTATGTTCATCTTCGTACAAAAGTCGTCGGGATATACAACAACGACTTTGTCTTATTTAAAATTCGCATGAAAATTGTTTAAATATGTGACGACTTATATTTAGAAATCGGTCTGGATCAACACAATTTGACCCAGATCTATAATTTTTTCTTTAACCAATCTTATTTTGTAATTTTGGGTCATGAGTCGCACATATTCGAAAAAAACCAGAATTTTAATATCCTAACATCAATGCATTCTTGATGTTTAGCGAAAAAATAATACAAAAAAAAATCAGTAGAGAATCTAGACTTGAACTTGGATATAACTTACCATATAGAAAGAGAACCAACAGCAATAATTGGATTGTCAAGGTGTCCAGTGAGCACAATCAAGATCATAAAATACCAAACCTCAAGGCAAAGCATGATGGCTGAAGCAACAGACAATTTGATAAAGGCCCAAAGATCCTTGAAGGCTAACCAAGAGAAGCCTCTCCACCCATCCTTGCACCAACCAATAACATATGCAGCTTGAGCCAAAGCAATGATCCAAGCTGTAGTGCAATAGGCTGCAGCAGCACCACCAGTGCCCCAAGCAAGCACCTTCATGAAAAGAATCAGAATGAAGACATGTAAAATAAGGGCTACAAAACCCAGCCATGCAAGGAACCCCACTTTGGTCTGTGCCTGCAAGAACTTTTGGGTAGGGAAATTGATTGCCAGAGAAAACATCTGAGGGATGGATTGAATGGTGAATACTCCAGCTAACTCTGCAATATCACGTTCTTGCCCAAGGAGTATAAGAATTGGCTCAGCGTAGATGTAAATTGGCAAGAGGCATATGCATCCACCCAATAAGATTATCCATGAACGTTGCATGTAAACCCCTAGCATTTCTACTTGCCCAGCACCAAATGCTTGTCCACATAGAGTCTCCAATGCACTTGCCATACCAAGCTGCAAGTAGCATTTTGTTAGAAACAACTACACAATTTGTTGCCAGTAACTGTCCAAAACTTTGACGCAAAATCGAAACTTTCTTACATTTCATCTTCAAACTTTAAAGATGAATGAATATCTTTATTTTGAGTTAATCACATTAATTATTTTGAGACGACATTCTTAATTGACACGGAAGCTGAAAAGTGTCAAACAAGTTTAAAGTTGGGTTGAAAAGATTATATTTATTCATTTTTTAAGTTTAGAGACTAAAATGTATCAAAGTTTAAAACAGATACGAAATTCTATTTGACGTCAAATTCTATTTGACGTCAAAGTTCGATCTTAAAAACATATTTAACCTTAAAAATAACACGGATAAAGAATCCAAGAGATTATAAACGTTAGAAGCTAACCAAGAAACCAAAGGAGAAATTTGAAATGACAGAAAGAGAGATCGAGACTGCAGAGAGTTCCAAATCTCCAAGATGGCCAACGAAGATGCTTGTGAAGGAATTGACACCATAATTGCACAGTATGCTGAAAGCAATAGGGCCAGCAATTGCCCAAAGCTTTATGGATTCCACACAGAAGACAGTTCTAATATCTGCAAAGGAACTCATTTTAGTGTAGTCAGCGTTTGTGTCAACTAAACTATCAGGAGCATGGTGGAGCTCTGTGTTCTCCATGGAATTCACAGTGTTGAACAATGGCGTCTCTCCTCCTGACGACTTTGGTGTTTTCTTGGGAGAGTTTTCAGGAGAGGAGGGTGAGCTATTGCTCCCTCCTCCATTTTCCCTTTTGTCTTCTTTACCTATTTTGTCAGATTTTTATTCAACCCTTTTTGTTTCTCAGGTGATTGTTGCATGCAGAAACTTAACTCATGCAAGACAAGTGCAGAGAAAACAAGAAGAAAAGTGGTCTTCTCAATGGCTTTTGTTTCTTTCTATTTTCTTGCTATCTTTGTGTGAACACAACACAAGATTTTTTTGGCTATAATTTAGGCTTGCCTTGAATTGAAATCATGTAGACCACAATCACTGTTTCTTTTCTTGATTTAGCTTCTTTCAACATTGGCCAGTTATATTTTCTTTTCTTAAGTTATTTAAATTGTTTAGGTTATCTTAATTCTTTAAGTTACTATATTTTTACTGTTTCGCATTTAATTTCATGCCAGACAATGTTAGAACAGGTACAAAAAAGAAAAAAATATTATCTTGTTGCAACTCTACCATCTTTATTTATTATTGATTGGAATTAATTATCAATATATTAGCTTAAAAGTTCGCCTTCTGGAAATGTAAGAATTAATAATAGTTTATTGTAATATTTTTGTCAAATAATTTATATTAACAATAAATAACCCAAATCATTCATTTTAAGAAAAGGCATCAAATAATACATAGTTTGCATGTAATAATTAGTATTACTTAATTTGAACATATAAACCCCGTTTAAATGCAAAACCAACAAAACGTACGCATTTCAATATACACATGTCAGTTGAATTTTATCATAATAGAATATGATTGTTCCTATCTAAGTTAGTCATCAAAATAAATCACCAACTTTGATATTATTAATGAATTTGAGATTAATTCGGTACTTCACAGGTCATCATTTTTATACATAATATTTTTATATTTAATGATAATTAAAATATTATACTAAAAATAAAATCGAAAAAAATCAAATAAATTGTTTAAAATATTAAAGAATTAAAAATAGTTTGAAAATTATAAAACTTCTTGTCTCAATCAAATATAAAAATAAAGTTGGTTAGGCAGTCTATTTTTACTTACACCCGTGGACTTAAAAGTAAACAATGTTTATGTCTTTTATTTAGTCTCCTAATTACCAAAAATCTATTGAAAGTTTTGAAATGAAATTGATGATGAAAATTAAAGGAATAATGTGATTATGAAAATTGACTCTATCTTCTCATAAAAAATTGAAGTTTTGTTAATTTAGTAGGAAATTGGCCAAAAGTCTCTTTAAAAAGGACTTGCTTAAATATTTTAAAAGTTTTATTTCTGAATAAATATTATGATATATATTTAGGTAAATAGTCCGTTTAATATAATATATTTTATTTTTAGCATAATAAAAATAATAATTTTAGTTTAAAAAATATTTTTGTTAATTCTTTTTTTAATTTTACTAATAGTTGAAATAATTAAGTATGATTGTTTATAATTGTCACATTTATCAAACAAAGAAAAAAAATTGTATTAATATGCAATTAAATTTTAGTGAAAACTCTTAAGTGAATCTAAAATATGAGTCAAGTTTGAAAAATTATAAAATTAATTGCATAGTAGTATTATTTTTTCTACCCATTGCTAAATACTAAACATTTGTTTTGTTATCTTAATCATTAATAAAATTAATAAAACTAAAATTTATTTTTGTATTAAGGCTAATGTTTTACTTTCTATTGTACTGAAAATAAATTATTATTATGTTGAATCTACTCTATATCTAATTTATTTTAAATAATTTTAGAAATACAATAAACATTCGTTTAAGTCCACACTCATTTAAGTTCGCATCTCGTCTATTTGAAAATTTTTTGAATCAATAATTTTTTGTTGTTATATATATATATATATATATATATATATATATATATATATATATATATGAGAGAGAGAAACAAGTTTATCTTGTAACCTATCTTTCATATCTACCATATATCATGTCATATTTTTACAATCCTTCGAAATTCTTAAGGCTAATAATATTTCATAGTGTAATTATATGACCTCTAATCTTCTATATTGTAATATGATTATAACTCTTAAAATTTCATAAGTCAGCATCCCAATTCAGTCTGTATTAAACTTTGAAGATGAAAATGCGGATTTAAGCAAATATTTATTGATATGCAGAAAATATTCTTTTGGATGTTACCGACAATTAATTATAAATTATACAATTTACAATACTTTTCATAATTAATTTTTGAAAAATATTTTTTTAAAATATTTCTTGATTGGGTAATGTACATTTTTTTAATATACCCTACAAAATATTTTACAAAATATATAAAAATTTTAAATGTCATTTCATTGGTAAGAAAATATAAAAATGAACAAAAAATGTCCAAAATTTAAAAGATTTCAATAACGAAAATGTTTTGTTGACAAAAATTTTGTCAACAAAGTTAATGTGGCAATACCATAATCATTAAATGAATCGCAGTCATTAAATCATACCACTCACATGAATTTTGTTAAAATTTGACAAAGAATACTTTGTCAAAAAATGATAGTCCTTTCAACAATTTGTGGCGTTGATCGGAATAGCCTGATCCATTATAAACTCAACACAAAAAGTGGAGAAACCTTAACTTAACTTGAGAAACTTTAGTATGATTCTTAAATTAACTCAAAGCTTTTACTTCTTTTTTTCACTTCATCTTTCTTCTCCTTTATTGAATTTCGGTTGTGTTTTTTTTCATTATCATTTAAATTTGAATTTATATTATTGAGAATGACGAATTGAATAACAGTTTATTATTTTCTTAATTGGGAATAAAAGAATATGTAATGCTTAATTGTAATTACTATTTTTTGTGACGAGTCCCTCTCAATATTGGATAAAAAAATTAATTTCATTCACCATATATTTTTTTCATGCCTGGAAATCATAATTCTTTTGAAATCTTTAAAATTACGATTCTAAGAAATTATTAAGTTTTTTTAATTGGAAAATTTAATGTTTATATGATTTTCTAAAGAGTAATAGAGCAATACGTTATTTTTACTAAAATATTTAATTTATTAGTGCATTAAATGATTTAATAAATATTTAAATACGTTTTAAATTCTACGCATATGACTTGGTTTATTTTTAATATTTTTGCAAAAACATCGGTTAGTCTTATTTATTAACTGTACAGTAAACATCTGAGTCTGCACTCATTTAATTCGCATCTCATTTAAATCCGCATTTGTAAAGAGAAAATTATTGGATGAATAATTTAGTGACTTTATTCTTAAAAGAGACAATGTAAAGTCATTTGACAATAATTTCCAATTCTTTCACACGTGATTGTCCATTGATCATTGTGTAAGATGCTACCAAAGGTGAATAACACACATTTTGCTTGATTTAACTGATTTGATGATAAATAAAGAAAATATTTCAACTTACTTATATGAATAACATTCGATAACAAGTTTCTCCTCATGATAGTCAGTGGCGGATCTTGACTAAAAGTGTCGGAGGGGCCAAAGTAATATAATTTTGAGATTATTAAATTCAATCATTAGTATAATGCTTCAAAAAATGACTTCTCTAACTGAACATTTTTTATCATTAGTATAATGCTTTAAAATATGTGAAGAGGTAGAATCTATATTGTTTTAGTTAACAATTTTCTTTTCATCACTCTTAAAAGATTAATTTATTCTTTCATTCTTTATCAACATACTTTTTTTAAAATAATACTAAAAAATAATTGATCATAATCTAATAAAAAATTGAGATATGTAATTATTAAAAGAAAAACATATTCATTATTCTTAATACATAATACACTATTATTTTTTCTACATTCATAAAAAAAAATACAAAAAGCTCATTAGATAAAAAAAATAATGTTTTCATTATCAAATAAGACAAAAAGACATGAAAGGAAGAGGACAAATGAGAAATATAATGGGTTTATGTCTAACTTTTTTCTTCTTTAAAAACAAAAAGAAGACACATGAGAGTGGGAAATTATTACAATTTGTGAAAAACTAAAAAGACAATGAAAAGGAAAATAAAAATTAGGTTAATAAATATTTGGTTTAATTATTCTTTTGATTCATGCTTTTGTTTAAAAATGTTAAGTTGGTCCTCCAATTTTTTTTTAGTCTCAATTTGGTCCCAATTTTTGAGAAACTGATCGTCTTGTATGATAAATTTTGTTAAATTTCTCGAAACATATCAATGATCTTTCCATTAAAATTGAAACGGTTAATATGGATGATTTGCTTTGTTGGTAAAATTAACCTAATCCTATTATTAATTTTTAAATAAAATCAGGGGTCAAAAGAATAATTAAACCTAAATATTTTTATTTTTTATTATATTTAATTTTATGTTTTTTTATGTTTTATATTAAATGTTATGTTTAAATAAAAGAAATAAAAAATAAAAAATTTAATTTTTATTAATTTTTAATATATATTATCTATAATTTAAAAAAATTAATAAATTTTAAATATATTTTTAAATTATATATATATATATATATATATATGTAAAAAAAATAAAAAATAAAAATCTTGGGGGGACCAGGGCTCCTCCCTGCCTCCAAATAGCTCCGCCACTGATGATAGTTAATATTGTAATTATATGACCCCTACTATTTCATATTAGAGTTACCTCAATACTAAAAATGGAGAATATTAATAAGTATAGTTAATACAAAAATATTTCAATAACATATGTTGTTTGTACTTTTTCGTTTAATAATTTACTTTTGATATTATTTTTTAGTTAAAATTTTTATATTTACTATTAATATAAATAACATAATTGCATATGTTGTTTGTACTTTTTCGTTCGATAATTTACTTTTGATATTATGTTTTTAGTTAAATATTTTTATTTTACTTAAAACTTAACTTATTTTGTATATATTAATTTTGATATTATAATATTAAACCATTATAAAATGTTTTTATTATATCATAAACAGAAATTTTATTTTGAAAAAAAGAATTATATTAAAAAAGTTATTAAAAATAAATAAATAATAAGTATTTTCTTATTATCCTTAAATAATTTAAAATTAAAATAAAAAATAGAATTATGTTTTAGATCTTCCCAACATTTTTTGTTATTATTTAGTCTTTGTAATTTTTTTCCACTTTTAAATATTTTACATTTGGTCAGTAGTGTTTGTATTCCTTATTATTAATTATAATTAATTTAATATAACAAATATAAAAATTTAGTTATAAAAGTTAAGTTATTTTAAGGGCATATAAGGGTTTAAATATCAAATGAATTATCTACAATTAAAAAGAGATACACATAGGCGTAAAACATGTGTTTCCATTAGTATTAATTAATATTTTTATTTTTAATCTTAAAATAATCCTAATTAAGTATAATAATTAAGAAAGAACTATTATACACTTGCAAATAGTTTTTAAAGGATTTAAAGTAGACAAAATGATATTCGTATAAGCTAAAACCATATTTAAATCTTTAATAAAGGTAAAATGATATCATGTTAATCTCATGACAAAAAGAATATAAATCGTACTTTCCCAAATTCAGACGGCAGTCTCTTATTCTTTCATAAAAAATTTATCTCAGTAATTTTTTACATTTAAATTATGTATTTGGAACGTAAATTTCATACTTTAAAATATATAATTTATAATACTTCTTTATTTTAAAATATATAATTTGAAGTTCAACTTTTTTTTATTCCGAAATATATAATTTAAAATACAGTTGTTAATATTTTTGAATAAAATTTTATTTTGTATTTTTGAATGTAAAATTTCAAATAAAAGAAAATTATTTCAAATTACATTTTTTTAAAATATAAAAAAAAATTATAAAGGTGCATGTTAAAATGTTAAATTTATGGATGGAGGTGCATGGCCAATTCAGATTTGTAAAAGGTTAGAAATGCATCAATATGAGAGTGATGAGTCATGCGCCTTCGGTAACAGTATTCACAGTATTAGTTAGGCTTTTACTCCTGGCACCCCATAACTTATTTGTGCACTACTTCAAATCTTTAAAGTCACCATTTTATCATGTTTTGAAAATTCCGTTCTAAGAGTATCGTTTAAAAAAATGTTATGGAAATCTTGTTTCGAAAAGTCCAAAACGTATATAATAACTTTCAGAACAAATTTTTCCGAAACATAATGCATTTTGAAAAAAATATATATATAAAATCTGAAAAGGCAGTGACAACGGCAATAATGATATGGTGCAATGATGAAGAGTTTTTTCCTACTATTGGAATGCAGTTAGTAATTGTATAGATGCTTGAAGAAATAACCGTTTAATTTTAGTTAAGATTTCGGGTAAAATTTTATTAAAAATAAAATGAAATGAATAAAGAAAATAATTATTAATGAATAGAAAAAAATAATTATATTATAAAGAATATAATTGATATTATAAGATGTGAACATAAAAAAAAGTAATCCTCTTTATATATTTTTATATATTGTTAATTACTTCTGGATTTTCTACAAAAAAAAAAAACAGCACAATTTAAAACTAACCAACTTAATAAGAAAGGAGATGATTCCGTTCACGTCAATTAGATCTCTTATTATGTCATCAACATTATTTTGAGAAAAAAGGAGAAAAATCCAAATCTTTAACATAATTTTGTAATTAAAAATGTAAACAACATAATTCGTTAAAACTATTTTCTCTAAACTAAACAATAACAAAAATTATAAGACAAATACATAATTGTAGCATATAACTGATTGAGTTTGAATTATCATGTTGAACAAGAACAAATAAACACCCCTAATAATGGAAAATAAAGAAGTGAAGAAAACTAAATAGAAAAAGGATCTTATTGTATACTTTATAGTTACTGGTTGCAAATACAGCAAAAATACAGAACCCCAGAATCCACTCTGATATATATATACACAAACAAATAGTGAGAAATTTTTACAAGAAAAGGAAAGCAGTAAATCAACACAAGAAAAAGATCTGTGAACATGAATGCTGGGATCTAGAAATAGGTAAATCTGACCAAAGAAATTGCATTTGAAGAGACATGATATATGGTGTATCTTTCTGTCAAAACCTCATTTTTCTTCTCACAGATACCCCATGGCTGAACCTTCTAAATTAATGACTTCGTCTTTGCACCATGAATTGAAAATGAATCTGTAGCTACCATCATCTAACCAAGCATCATCCAATGAACTTCATCTATCATCCATCCATTTAAAGGCATTGATTTTAAAACAAACGAACTAATTCATTGTCTGGTCAAAATATCATCTCCTGTAACACCAAAGGAAGAACAGTATTGTCAACAACCAAAAACAGTATTCATCATCTCCATAACCAAAATATCATAATTGATTTGCTACGTAAAAATATCACAACCAAAATATCATAAACATCAATCAAGTAGTTCATTCTACTTAGTGTGAGAGTCCTAACATGGGACCCCTTTAAAAGGAGGACAACTTTCAACTAGAGCATCAATTGTTAGACTTAAACACAAGAGAATCCAATTAGAAAGACTAATTCATTAGGTGAGAGAACCTCAAGCATAAGTACCAGATCAAGAACATCATTCTACTCAATGTAGAACTCTAATATATTATTATGACACTTAGGGCATGTTTGAATCAACTCATTTTGAAGAAACAATCATTTATTTTTACCAGTTTCCAGAGATAACTATGCAAAATAAGCAATTATCTTTCCAAACTTATGCATTTCCAAGCAAAGATTATGAAAACAAGTCTAAGATGAGGTTTTTCATGTAACAGAGAATTAATGCAAAAGCCATACCTGATCACATATAGGACAGGAGTCACTTCTTTCCATCCACTCAAGAATGCAGGATAGGTGAAAATGGTGTTCACATTTTGTCAAATCTCTAGGATTTTCAACATCATATTCTGCATTAGAAATTGAAAGATATAAAATTATTACTTTTGTCATCTGTGTGTGTGAGAGAGGATTCATTCCTCTTGATTTGCACGCCTGAAACATGGAAAATCTAACTGACATTTACTTTTAATTACACAAGCAACTGTACCTTCAAGACAAATTGGACAGACATCCTCTTCTTCTACCAATAATACTTTACTTTCATTTGGTTTTGATAGTTCTTGCTTCCTTGGAGATGTTGGACTGGAGTTGGTTTGAGCTTTACAATTTGATTCTTCAACATCTTCACGTGTAATTAAAGCTTCAAAACTACTAACTGTTTCCCTGCCAGATTCAGAATATGTTGTTGATGCAGAACCTCCCAAAACCGTGTCATAAGGAAGAGGCACAGGAGGGGGCTGGAAAGTATCAGGCACAGATGCTTCCAGGTTCAAACCAACCAGAAATCCAGCATTGAGTGAAGCATTTGTGCCATCATTAGAGGTTAAAGACTCGCGCTCTTCAAAAGTCGGCGGGCACTGCAAACATGATTTTTTTTTTTTGGGGGTTGGAATCATAAGTTCTTAACTTATAAACCATAATCTAAAACAACAAACTAATATCAAGATCAGATTACTATTGTGGAAGTACTCAAAATCAAGAAGAACAATGAAAACAATCCATTTTTCACTACAATTCAGGCAGTATTCCCATTTGACCTCCATTAGAGGATCATGCATTCATCTTAAAGAAAGAAAAAGCAAAAACCATAGGTCTTTTACGAAGAGCGAAATATATTGCATAGTATCCATAACAATTTTGTTCAAGCTCCTAAGAAATTTTTGTAAATTGCAATATGACATTGAAATTCTAAGATGATAATGATACACTCATTCTCTTTAGTAATATAAAAGCCACGTCCAAGCATAGCAAATATCAATTTAATTGCGAAGGTAATTACAGGTGTTTATTTGACTTCCTCATCATTTATCCACCAAAACTAAGTGGTAACAAAAATAAATAATCTAAGAGAAAATCATTTTAACAAAAAAAGAAGAGAAAAATGATTCCTTTTTAACTTTAACAATATTCCATTATTTAGCATCTGATCACACATCTTCCCCAACATCTCATTCAATTAGCAGCTATTCAAAATCACTGAGTGTCATGAATGTGATTGCCGGCAGATGCCTAACTTGGTTCAACAGTGAAAGTAATATTCACTAGCACTCCTTTTTGCAAAACATCTGATATTATGTGACAACATTGTGCTGAAGTTCAAAAAGCAGCAGTAAACCCATGTTGCTAAATTATTACATAGGACACTGTTTGATCTTTCAATTAAGTGAACATTTCATCCAAAAAAGTTGCAATCTAGTTAACAAAATAAAGCAGAAATAGTATCTTATGATGCTTTTAGAGCAGGATAATTATGAAATAGTTTTAATTTTCCTTCACATAGTTCTTCGCCCCATCATTGCTAATGCTAATGATTAAAAGATTACACGGGTGAGATGTAGTAAATAAAAATGCTGGAGTGAGATTAATAGAAAAATTCTTATCGGCTACCATACGGCCTAAGTTACAAATTAGGTAAGAAAGGATAGAAAACTACTAACATAGTAATACACTGGTGCCCCTTGCAGATTAGGTTTTCTGGCAGAACAACAGCAACCTCCCATTTTCTACTAATTATTTTGTTATTTAATCAAAACACTCATTGACAGTTTCATTCTCTTCTGTTGTTTGAAATGAAGCTGGGATCAGATCAGAGGCCACCAAACTTTGTGCATCTATTCTGCTTTCACAAGCCAACAAAAAATATCAAGGATTAATCCACATAATAAACAAAACCAATTCCATAAAGCCACAATTACATCAATAGAAACTTCAAATTACTGAAGCAAACACAAAGTGATAAATTAGACGTTATAGGAAGCAAAGGCCTACATTTTGAGAAACGATTCTAGAATTCTTTAGATTTCCATTGATATTATTGCACATAATAAGGCCATAGAACTATATATTACAGGATAAAACTCAGAGTTTCTTAGATGATTTTTTAATTGACCTCCAATTAGAATTAGGGTTTTACCTCAATAATCTCCATGATAAAAAAACATTAAAAGGAAGCATAGATTATTGGGGGTGAAATTCCAATTCTGTTGGAAAACAACACCAAACCAAAAGCAACAAAGGAACTCCCTTTAAGCTGTGTCCTAGATTATAATGGTTGCAATAGAGTATACCGCAAATATCTTGACATAGAACATCAATCTCCTTGTCTATCATGAATATATTTTAACCAAAACCACCAAAACCCGGTTACAGATTACTTGAGCTAGCATATAATTTCCTAAAAAAATAAAATAAAAAACACTTACAAGAAGAAAAACCATCAAAAATCCAAATAGTCAATACTATAGAGAGAAGAAGAGGGGCACCCTCCAAAAAAAATCACAACCACACACATCATAACAGAGGAAACGCCTTGACCCAGAAAACCAAAACAGCCGAAAACAGCAACCCTTTTGAGAGAACAAGAAAAGGAAGGAAATGAAAAGCGTCACAGTCAAATTCAAAGCATGAAACCCTATTTAGAAGGCAAAAAGGGTGGATAAAACTCAAGTAGATGACCAATACACTCCATAAGAGCTGAGAAAGTGAAGGGTAGAAGCAAAAAACTTACCTTTTCGGAAAGAGTAGATGAAGAGAAGGGTGAGAAACTGTTGAGGAATTGGGTTTGTTTCAGGAAGGTGAGTATGACTTTGGTTATGGTTCTGTGTATCTTTGTTTGATTTTGGTTTGTTTTTTCCTCGTCGACAGAACACAGTACAATATTTGTATGGAGACTATTATTTCTAACAAAATACTTCGTACAATTTCAGTGTCATTGAAAATTAAAAATTTGACTTTACTGTTGATTTGTGGAAAAAATTCGTAGTTGCTAAAATTTAATTTGTTTTTGTTAATTGAATTAATTTCAAAGTTTGAAATTGTCCTATTTTAAATTTCGAAATTTAAATTAGTTTGATTAATTCCTTCATAATTTCAATTTTCTATTAATTTTCCTGTGATATTTATTTTTAAACTATTAATTAAAATTTCTCAAACATCTTACTAAAAATAAACTAGAAATATAGCTACCGATCATTTTGTAATATTTATTACTTAAAATTAAAACAATAATTTTTTTATGGTAAATTTGTAAAGAAGGTTAATGGTTATTTACTCAAATATTTGATTTAAAAATTAGAGTTTATTATGTAAGCACATTTATAAATAAAATTACAACTCTTTATTCCATACACACTTGTACCAGTTACTTACAAAATTATTAATGCCAAGTTCTTATTTAAATAATTAGGTTGATAACAAAACTTTAACTTAATTGTTCCACTAAAGCACATAAATAAACTCGTTAGTTAAATTCAAATGTTTTTTGCATAGTTGAACTCATTTATATACAATGCTATATTCACTTTTACAGTTTGCATTGTTTTTGTTCTTTTTAGCTTGAATTAATTCATTACGATAAAATTTATATTATTAGTTTGTGAGAATATTCTGGAAAAAAAATAAACCATATATATTGAAAATCATTTTCTTATTAGGCAATGTTTTAGTGTATATATAGTTAGTTCAATACAATGTGTTAAATTATTATAAGAGGATCCTAAAAAATCATTAATAAATATTTAATAGTGTATCCTGGCCCAGTTAGGCTTCTGTGATGACTATTTTTTTCCTATTTACCAAGTACATTAATTATAGTAATCATCTTTTATTATTTTTAATTTTGTTTATTATGATTTCAATCCCATCATGACTTTTATATTAGAAAAAGTCAACTCAAATTGTTTCTAGCTTAGGCTTTGGGTTAGGGCTGCTGAACATGATAAAGACTAATAAGTGAATGTTGAATTCAAACAAATAGAATAACTCTTAATTTCAACGATTTTATTATGCTAAAAAAAATAATGGTATTTTGACACTAAAAACATTTCTATTCTCATTTGATGCTATTTTTTTTTTCAAAAATTCAAAATATTACTTTTATTAAGATTATTTTACCTCTATGAAGAGTTGTTAAATGGTATAAAATGATGTCAAATAAAAAAAAAACAACTAACATTGTGTATTATATAAGCATTTATTTTCATGAATTATTATGCAGAAAAATGAAATAATTGAAATTGAAAAATGATAACCATATTTCCACCGATTCATATTACTCAATCGAGTAAATTACCCTATAATAATAAATATATTATCAATTATCAATGGTCAACGTAGGACAAATTCTATTTTTAAATCATGCCATACCATTTTTATTAACAATTTGTCAACAATATTTTTTATAATAACATAGGTGCAAAGTGATTAATTATGAATGTTCTATTAAAGTGATTTATGAATTATATCTTAACTATTTATTTAACGATTTTAGTTTCCATAATTTACTAGAATGATAATTTATTAAAAATATTTTATACAGTGACATAATTAGGTTTGTGGGTTAATATAAGTTGATCAACTCATGTTGTATTAGGTTTCGGTTGTTTCATTTTCTAACTACAAAGACAAGAGACTATGTCGGTAACGAATTTTCTTGATTAGTCACGAGATTAAAAAACAAATGAAGGTGACGAAATCATCATTAATTAGCTTAATAATAAGATAATAGCAATTGATTATTCAAGTACAGTTTTGTCTTGAGCTTAATTCTTTCTGGATTATAAATTATTTAAAATAATTCATCGGCTACCACTTTAAGGTGTGTTGCATGAAATGTAGAACTTGGGTCCACAAACAACATTATCAAAATTTGGTGATGTGAAATAAAATATAATAATTCGGACATAATAATTTTAGTTTTACCAAAAAAGACATAATAATTATAAGGATAATAAAAAGAATTAGAAGCCTTTGGTTTTCAGATTTTAAAAGTTCTCAAATTTATACCTTTATTTTATTTCTTAACGCGAAAAACTTATTTTTTATAACTAAAAATAGCACTATGTTTTTGTCCATTAACTTTAAGTGAAAATTAAAATTAGTTTCATTTTAGAAATTTTGAACAAATTTAGTCATTTAACTATGTAAATATGTGAATTTAGTCCTTTTAACTAAATTTTATTAAGTTTATTTGATATTTCAAATACATTTCATTATAGTATTTTAGTTTGTTTATACCATATGTTCGTTTTGATATTAGCTTAAAAACGCGTTTTAAACTTCAAATAAACTTAAACAAATTTGATTTAAAGGACTCATGTATTTCTAAAGATAAAAGACTAAATTGGTTAAAGATTTTCAAAACAGACTAATTACAATTTTCACTAAAAATTGAAGTACCAAATCATATTTAACCCTTGGAAAATAAAACTTCCAAAAATTTTAAAGACCCGGCTTGCTTCATCAACAAAAAGAACATTTGATCTAGGTTTAGCCGTTTGTTTGCATAATGGTTTATTGATTTTATTATTATTTTTAACAAGGACAAATTTTTTATGTTGTTGGTAGAATTGAAAGAATTTTATATAACTAATAACACATTTGGATAACAACAAAATTGGATTCACATATATTTTAAGACTACGAGGGTATTAAAGAAATGAGAAAACAACTTGGTAATGATGGGTACAAGATTCCTTTGGACTTTCTTTCATACTTAAGAAATAATAAATTAGGAAAAGACAGCAATATAAACTCAAATTATAAACTATGTAACATATAGACATAAATATTAACTTTTCAATAATTATATTGTTCTAAAAGCAATGATAATAATAATATCACATGTTTTAAGGATAATTTTAATTAAGTTTATTATGATTTAAGTGAGAAATGAATTGTTATACCATAATGATCATACTTATTAATGATAATAGAGATGAAATTAGTAATAAAAATAATTTAATTTAACTTTGGTAGTTAAAATCTTTGTTATTACCACATCAATTCTTAATATTTCTCTTTTCAGATTTTTTTTTATATTTAAACTCATCCATTTTCACTCCAAATTTTCCTTTAAATATAAATACTCATAAATGTCATACGTAAGCTTTAAAGTATGTTTTTAAATGTCAAAAGAACTTAAAAGTAGGACCTAAGATGTCTATGCACATTAATAATATATAAGGGAATAATTTGTTTTCGGTAAAAGATTTGGTACGAAATCTTACACATAATCTAATTAGTAATCTTTTTTTTTTTATTTAGTAAATAACTACCAATATAATCGTTCATAAATTATGACTTAATAGTTTTATGATAAAATACATATCATGCAAAACTTTTAATTCCATAAAGAACATACAAGTTAAGATGTGCTAAAATTTTGAATTTTAATTTAACAAAGTACGGTAATGGTAAACTTATATAAAATTTGATGAGACAAAAATCAACATTCAAGGTATAAAAGATGAGAAATAAGAAATGAAATGGCAGAAAATAATATATTGACTAATAATTTATGTATATTGTAGGAATTAATTGAAATTTGAAAGTACCTTTAGTGATTGAAATGATGATAAATGATTAAGTCTAAGGTTAAATTGAAAATAACTGACATCATAATTATTGAAAAGGTAAAAAAATTATCTTTTACTTTTGACTATCACATGTTACACACTCATGCATACAACTTAATTCTCACATATAGACATAAATATTAACTTTTTAATAATTATATTGTTCTAAAAGAAAATCTAGCATCACATATTTTAAGGATAATTTTAATTAAGTTTAATCGTTTATTATGATTTAAGTGAGAAATGAATTGTTACTATAATTACTATGATATTGTTACCATGATGATCACACTTATTAGTGATAATAGAGATATGACATTAGTAATAAAAATAATTTAATTTTAACTTTGGTAGTCGAAGTCTTTGTCATTGCCACAACTATTCTAAATATTGTAAATCTTATATTACATGGGTGTCATGCAACAAGTTAAACTTCTCCACTAGTATTTTTTGGTATTGTTTCTTTGTTTAGTTTTAAAAATATATTGATATACACTTATTTTAATGTGTTAAAATATATATATATATATATATATATATATATATATATATATATATATATATATATATATATATATTTTAATATATCAACGTCAGTATATTTTAAAGACTCATCAGAAGTACAATATTAAAATCTAAGTAAAAAAATCCAAATCGTCTTGTAAGATTCTCCACATTTTAATTTTCATAAATCAGAAAACAGGAGCAAGTTACAACAAATTGCTGCAGTAAATTAGATTCGTCATGTTGGATTGTTTTATTTTTTTTTTACGAGAAAGGTCTCTAAATATGATACAGTTCAAACGCAAGTTATGTTCTAAATCATAAGTAATAACATAAACAAAGCTCCTTTATCCTATGACAAAAATGTAGCCATAGTTTGATTCTTTATCCTAGACACAATCATGCCAAAATTGATAAAGAATTGCAGAAACAAACCTTGTGCTAACAAGAATTTACAAGACACTTCTTTGCTTGATCATTGTTTGTTGCATCAAAATCCACTGTTGGCAGCCACACATTCTTGTGCCACCTTCACATAAACTCACCACAAACACTAAATATGTTAACAAAAATGATTTATGGACACTTAAGCTCAATATACACCCAAAGAAAGATATCAGAAGAGAGATAGAGATAAATGAAAGTTATCAATTGGGTGTATACATTATGCAAGTGTCCATATACCCTTGCTCAAATATTAATCTCTGATCAACCTCTCTCCCCTTTCTACACTAACCTTTTCCTCTGACTTTATTCTAACCACTTCTTGGAAGTGAATCCTGATGAGTCAGTTCATAGTTTCCATCTGCAGGATGCGTTGTCTCACTGTCCTCAATATTTGCTTTTGAACAAAGGAAGAAGAAAGAAGAAGTGTATATTGTAATATGCCAAATGCTGTAAACATTTCAAAAGGGAGTAACATGAGGAAGGGAAGAAAGAGTGAAAGAGAGGATAGATGTAATGTAACTATGTAATGGGGACGGATTCAATGACTTTTTCCTGTAACTTCGCTTAATTTTCATGTGTTGAATGACCAGTTAAAAATTGAGCAAAGTGGAAAAAAGTCACTGAATCCGTCCTCCCTGTAGTACCTGTGCCAAAACCAGTAGGATTCACTGGTTTCAAGTGTCCAGCTTATTGCTGCCATGGCCAATGCAGTAAAACCAGCAAAGGCAAAAGCCAAGTGGTACCGTCTCAAAAGTGTCTTGACAAGATTATAGAGCCATCGCTTTATAGTTTGGAAACTGCAGTGGAAGTTCATCACTATCACTTAATATTTGAGAGAATAGATAATTGTGTTATGTTTACATTGCTATCAAATACTGTAGAATGTTTATATACATGAATTACATAATCAACCTTTAGTCACTACAATGAGCTATCTAAGGAAACTAGCAAAGCACCAAGGAAAACAATGAAATCTGATTAATATCTGCTAAATGAATTACCTTGTTTGCCATCATTTCCACAAATGAATCATCCTATATTCATATAATTTGACACTCTCAGACTTTACTAAATCACACAGTCTTTGTAAATATTTGCTGGATACTAACTAGTGATTTATGGAACACACTCTGAACAGTAGCATATAGCCAGGTTATGCTACAATTAGCACAACAATGAGGCTGGGGGTTCACAACAATAGCTAACCATGAATAGACAGTAGATGCAATGAAAATTGTTGCTAATATATCAATCTAATATTGTATATATTATTGAAATATATTTATATCTTGGTATAGAGAACATACCAGTGAGAGAAGTTGAATGAGATTCCAGTTGGAAAGGAAAGGGACCTATACTTTGTTGAGATTTCTATCAACCATCCAACAAACAAACCAAGAGCACCAATCACAATCACAAGCATAACATTGGAAGACCTGCACAATTCAGCATAGAAAAATATGAAAAGGACCTTAACACCTTTAATGATTCAGAGGGTGGGTCTAAATTATCCTTCTACTAGTTCATGTACCTGGTTGCTTTTGTTGCAGCCATTAGGGCAGTAAGGATAGCAACAGCTGTGTGGATTGCCCTCTTAAATACTTCATCAATGGTAGTTAGATAAAGAAAAGTGCTAATCACAGCCATGAATGAGAGCCAGAAGTCCATGAACTGAAACATTGATATGTAAAGCCTTAGTAAACTCTCAGAAACATAAATATAGCCATTTTTGGATGACATTGTATTTAAGGTCATCGGTCATAATACAAAATCTAATTTTCTTCTTCTTGTTTTCGCTTTATATATTTTCAGAAAGAGTGAGATGAAGCTCTAACCTGTAAGACATTATAGCTCAATGCACACCAAGTGCCAACATCACACGCATGATATAGTCCACTTGAAATCCCACTGGATGTGTATAAAACCCATTCTGCTAATGCCTGTATTAAAGAAATTATTTACAGGTTTCATAAACTAAATAGGGTATGTAAAAGCAAAAACATTTATATAGTGATATAAAGAGTTATCAGTAGTAGCAATAGTGAAGGGAAAGAACCACCTTCTTCCGAAGGGCCCAATAGGCAGGAAGTATGGCTGCAGCATTTGATACAATGAGAAAAATTGATTGTCGTACATGCCCTACAATTTAAAAAAAAAAAACTGGAATAAGGAATCTGTTCACCATATTAATGAGCCAATTTTATGAGTATAAAAAATGAGCAATCACCTTGATGTGTTACAATCTCAATGCTGCAGTCAAAGCCTCCATGGTTTCGATCACAAGAGCAGAAGCTGATGCAAACAAGTAAATGTTCAAACAGGTAAATTCCTTAATGGTTTGGTGATCAGATGCAAATATGAAATATGGAAACTCCACCATATGACATTGACTTTTTCTTTTTACATGTGTCTCAGTCACTACCAAGGACTTTCATGGTCCTTGTTTTAGCAACTTAGGAAAACAAATGGAATGTAAACACAACTGATAAATTAACAAGCTAAGAGGGCTTAAGAAAAACCTGTAAGATGTTAGTCCACTAGCGTCAAACGAAAATTTACAGTCTCCATGAGAGGAACATCGCTTTGGGCATCGCTCAAGTGAAATGGACATGATATTTAGCCCTTTTATGGAGTCATTGTTGCTACTAAGATGTCTTAGACCAAAGCCCCAAGTTCCTTCTCTAGCATACATAATATAAAAGTTAACTTTGGTATCACTTGAGTCATACAGCGTGAAAAACATAGATGGGTCACTTCTCCTGGTCTTGTTAGCATAATAATAGTCCCAGCTATCTAGAGATGGTAATCCACCAAATCTAGCATACACTTCATAACCAATCTTTGTATTTGAGGATAGCTGTATGTGAATATTTCCTCCAGCAGCACCGCGAGGAATGTCCAAAAGAAAGTAAGTCCAAATGCTATCAGATTCTCCAATGTATGATGAGTTTTTTAAAAGTGGCTCAAGAGGGAAATTGGCAGAATCATAAGGTGCTCCACCAACTGGTAAATAATAGGATTCAAAAGGGGTTGAACCTCTCCTTAGAAATGTCTGCAGACAACCATTCTCTTCTTGTCAATAATTTATTCCAGTGCATAATAGTATTTTCAAATATCACAACATAGTACACATCTTTACGTAATAGTAGTAAACCAACCAAGAAAAGAAACCATTTCAGTATCCTGTTGGTTGAAACTTAAAGAAAAGGACCAACAGACCAAAATATTTATAGGTTTAAAACCCCTTTCTACAGGCATAGAATAGTTTAAGTCTTAAAAGTCTAAAGCAGAAGTTTTTATCTGAGTAAAGAAGCCAATAAGTGAACTCCAAATTGACAAGCACAACATGTATACTGATGTTTTCAATGTGATAGTGAGAAGACATTCCAATTTCTGCATGATACATTCATCTCTATTAGTTCACACATCACATGTTACTTACCAGAGTGTATAATTTGCTAACAGAAAGTTAATATTTATACTTTAATGTTCTTTTCAATTTCTGGATTACAGGATATAGCTATATTTGATCATATCCTGATTCTACCTATTAAATTTCTAGGCCTAAAATGCAGTTTGCAGTTCCAAGGAATATCCCACAAACACAATTTGATCTTGATATAAAGGAAGAACCAGAGGTGACAGCATCATGCAAAGAATTCGATTACTACCTGAAGCAAGTAGCTATCCATTATACAATTTGGTCCAGCTTTTCCAAGTGGACATTGAAGCACTTGCGATTCCACCGAATAGCAAACTCTTACATTGCTAACCTGAGTTTTTGTAAGATTGACTGGCACTATACTAATATACCAACGGCCAATCAATGGTGAATGAATAACCAGGGGACTTTTAGCTATATCAATGGAATAATCATTTGAAGTCACCGAAGGCATAGCACCATGGCGGACAAAACACATTAAACTAACATCATTCAATGAAGTAACATTGAATCTGATATTTGTTGCCGTAATGATAATTTCTTCTGCCACATTCATTATGTCCAGGGAGAAGAAGTTTGGCACACCTTCATGAACACAAAATGCTTCAGAATTACTTTTGCAGGTCACCAAATTTTCCAACAATGACTTGTTCACTTTAGTTTCCAAAGCATTAGAGAGATCAGATGATTTGCACGAAAGTGGATAAACTGTACTGTTACAGAAATCTCCCCTCATCATTGAATTTGTGCATGCTTCCACACTTATATTGGCAATAAAGGAATATGATGGACCGCGGATAATCTGCAGAAAGAGGAGTAATTGTTTATCCATCCACATGTGGTCAATGCATCAAGAACTTTGTTAAGGGATATAGATACGTCAACTAAATTGTGATTAAAAAACAAAAAGCACAATTTTCGTTAGTCATGCGCAGTATTGTGAAAAGCTGGTAACTTTGCCAACATTATATCAACCTTTGTAGTCTGCAAATGTATTTAAAAGACTGCATGTCAAGGATAACAAACTTTTCATAGTAATGAAACATAATTTAAAATTTCTTTTTGGATAGAAGTTACATATCATGATAAACTTTACCATCTTTGATTGTGTCCTTGTAGGTCCAATTCCATTGAAAAGACCAATGTACCAAACACCTGGAGATATCTGAATAAGAATTTGTTATGCTTACTCTGTAAATATTATAAAACAACAAAACAAAGTTCACTAATGATATAAAATTAATCATGTGTGGTGCAAGGTAGAGTGGACAAGTACATAGTCTACATTTCAAGCCCTAGCGGGCATTAGAGGGGATATGTTGAACATATAAAGCCAATATATGTTAACAAACAGCTTAAACTTTTAAGACAGATGTTCCTTGACAATAGGAATTACAATTTTAAGGAAGATATACCTATGTTAATAAAAGCAAAGGGAGACACTGAGCAATCAAAAAACTTACTTCAAGTTAAAAGGGCCTATACAACAATACCTGATTGTTTGTCAGTTTCATAGTGATATTTTTCTGCATGGGAAAGCACTGCTCCACATCTAGACCATTTATTCCTAAAGAAAATGGGGAACACAAAGTATTTATATTAGGGAGATGGCACTAGAAAGTTCTAAAATGATATTGTCTCTTTTTTGTTGTCAAAAAAGGAGATCGACAACGAGAGACAAAGAGCAAGTGAAAGGGGAGAACTGAAATCTGTTGTCTCCCTTTTTCTGTTCCTCCAAATGAACAATGACATTTTAATGAGTCATCAACATTCAAAGGGAAGTAAGGGGCAGAAAAGGAGAGGAAATAAAAGACTTGAATCTCGAATTAGTAATGTCAAAGTGATTCAAAACAAATCACAAGTGATAACGAAGAAACATTACTCATTCATGAGTTCAGCACCATCCGTTACCAAAGAAATCATCATAGTAGATAATGTAAATTAATGAAAGAGGTGGAAAAAGTAAACATGCACTGTCGAGTCAAGACATGTGCCTGCTGGTTTAGAAATTATGACACTAGTTTAATGAATGGTGGGAACTTGGAACACTTTAATCATATGAATGTATATATAAGGCATACTAAAATGCAATTTCTAAGCCCTTCAAAATGAGCTCAAAAATATTTCTTGAAAAGAAATTTAAGACAAATTATGTTCTTGAACTTCAATTAGGAAAAAAGAAAGTATATTAACTTTAGTCGAAAGTAGTCAGGTGGATCCCCTACCAGAAGTGGCTGAATCTTTCAGAGATGTGTTTAAGGCATCTGGTAGTGGAGGACTTCCATCTCTAAAGCATATTATTGGCAATGTGCGTATGGGAACCCTTTCAATTCTTGAGATATCCTGAAAACAATGCGCATATGAAGTCTGAACAAACGAAGGAAGTAAATAAACCAGAGACAATTAAAAGGAAAGACAAATGCAGAAGGACACTACCAAATATTAACAACTAATATTGTCGATAAAAAAAAAAAAGATGCAGGACACTCCTCAGACTTTTTCTGTGGCACTATTAAAAGCCTCTGTCACTATTATTCTAAAATGATCCTATGTACAAAGAGGTATGAATATACTTACAATATCTACATCTGACTTCAATGCTATAGACAGTGCAGAAAACCATGGCGGCAAGTCAACTGCAGCAATGGGAAACATTAAGAGACAAGTAAGATCATCCATAAGTCATCAATTCCTTATATATCAGAAATGAGTTATTTTTAATATTTAATAGTTTGTAAAAAAATGAAGAATTCACAAACCATATAACTAACTGAATCACCAAAACATAAGCAAAGGAAAAATGAGCTTCATCAGTAATCCTATCTCACCTCTGTTTTCATACGAAGCATAACGAAAGTGAATGACACGAGGCTGATTCTTATCTATTTCTTGCTCATATACGTATTCTATTGGTACTACTTAAATGTTACAAATTCAATGAATCACAAATTAGAGAACAAATGACAAACAGCCCAATAAACAAGATTGTGTAATATGTTTGCAGTGATCAAATATTGCCATATACAAATGCATTTTCTGATAGAAAAGCAGAATATTGCCATACTCTGAAATTTCTATCAGAATGACTAACAGAAAAGCATGAGACTCGTAATTGAATAAAATCAACTCCTTTATAACATATACATCGTTTACATTATTGCCAGGCTCCTAAATTTCCTTAGGCTTAATTCTTAATTCATACCTTAGCCCTCTTCTATTCAAAATCATGCCAACAGTATAATTCTTAGAAATTAAGCAGCCGAAGTAAGATCAAAGGAAAGCATGGAGAGAGAGAGTGTTGTTCTCCAATAAATTCACCTTTACATTGAAATCCAATTGCAACCCATTAAAATTTACACAAGATAGTGCTTCATGAACATCCAGACACAAGAACAAAGCACATAATTATCAGTGTGAAGAAAGGGTCAGTGCCAATGGGCTCACACACCTCTGATGTAGCGCAAATCAAAGGGCCTGAGCCTAGTCTCAGGGTAACTGAAGCTCGAAACAGTAAAGGTTTCACCTTGAGCCGTGCCCACTTCATCATTTGCAGAGAAAAGGCCAAAGGAACAGGAAAAGAGCAGCAGAACAGCGAGAACCAGATTGGGATGATACCATAGAATCAAATTGAAACCCATCTCTCTATCACTGTTGGTGTGATTTTGAGGCTATTATGAGATCATGGAGTCGCCAGAAAGTGAGTGATGCAAAAGGGTGTTAGTTGATTAATTAAATAATAATGAGAAATCTTTGTCAGTGGGAATGTGGTAAAGACAACTAGAGGGTGTGAATTATGAGTCAGGGGCTATGCTGTACTAAAAATAATCACATAATTGACACAAAATCTATGATACGATGATGCTCTTTGCTTAGTTAAGTCTTGTTGGGTTGACTTGAGTTGAAGGTGTTAGACCTCGATTACTCTACCACCTGTGATGTTTAGAATGTTCAGAACATATAAAAATAACAGAAAAAGAAGACAGGGAGAATATAATTAACGCTAACTTTTTGTTTTTTGTTTTTTCAAAAAAAAAATTATTAAAAAAATACTTAATTCTACATTATGCTTGTAATGTATAGTTTTTTGTATCATTGTTATTTTTAATATATTTCTAAATTAGTTTTAATGTAAAATGTATAGGAATATTTAATATAATATATATAATTGTTGATCTATGAAAATATGTAAATATTTGAAATATAGTAATGACAAAAACATACAGCGATGATTATATATTATTATAGATAAATCATTAATGAGTATCTTAATTCTTATTTCAGCGAAAGTAACCAAATTCGCAACCAAGGCACGTTATTTTAAATAATCGCGTAGAGAATGGTGCTTTAATTTCAATTTTCCATTTCCGTTCCTTCTATTTAACGTGTTGTGAACAGATTTAATCAACAAAAATTGAAAAAAAAATCACTTAAAAAATGTAAGATTGAATAAATAAAAAATCAAGTAAACTAAAATTAATAAAATTAAATTTTTTATTAGATTGAATCAAACTTTTTTATTTGATTTTAGAATTTAATATAAACACACACACACATATATATATATATATATATATATATA
>Ga0214545_1002283_pt1 | contig 36954 bp, 19 predicted proteins | sample CNSS4metaG_FD_160064 | JGI IMG/M metagenome (GOLD analysis project Ga0214545, IMG submission 160064) | Root nodule microbial communities from cowpea collected in UCLA plant growth center, Los Angeles, California, USA - CNSS4 | ecosystem: Host-associated > Plants > Roots > Nodule | place: USA...
GGCCAGTACGGATGGGTCCAGATAGATTGCCCTCCTCAGTTGTTGGCTGACGAGTTTGGTAGTCTTGGGACGAATACGGACTATGTTCGTATATGGGAACTCTACCTGGCGTTGCGGTGTATGATCCGTAGCATGTTTTCCCGCACATGCTCTATCGGTTGTGGCCGATAGGTATGACAGCAAGTCACCTTAAAGAAATCCTTAGACGTTGTAGAACACGAATAATCTAATTGGGGGTCAGATGGTAGGAATTAAAGAACTGGGTGTTGTGATATGTTTATGTTATGTACGATATCTTGTGTTGATATGATTATATTTCTGTAACTTTACATATGTGATTAAATTGTTAAGCTCACCCTATCTGCGTGTGCGTGGCGATGATCGTGTACGCGGTACACGGGAGCAGATTCTGTTGATGCAGGTGGCTCAGGTGACGCTTAGCCGTGGAGAGGGGTTATACTTGGGAAATTGCTTATGTTTACTTTATTGCTTTTGAAAATAGTTGTAAACCCAGATGGGTAATTTTATAACGTCATGGTGTTGGTATTCATAGACTTTATTCGATGGTTTAATGAAGATTTAAATTTTCCCGCATTTTGGGAAAGTGAGGTATTATTAAATGCGCAAGGTTTTAAATTATTTATTTTATTTATTTATAAATCAGTAATATCCTGACGGGATGTTACAATGTAGCTCTATGATTGAGTGAACCAGTATAAAAAAAATTGTGCAATTCTCTCTCCCTCATCTCACTCACTTTGAATCTCTTTAAAAACTCAAGAAAACCAAGCAATTGGTTCTTTGGTGTGATTTAATGCGTTCTTGTGTAATATGAGGTTTTGTACTTGTTATAAATATTGTTTGGAACAAGTCTTCTATGTAAAAGATTGTTGTTTGAGTTGAATTTGCGGATTCTGCATTCTGCATAAATCTCTAGTATTTTAGTCGACTGATTTGTCTTTTTAATCGACTGCAACATTTACATCCAAACTTTCCAGTCTATTAGATTCAGTTGAAAAGAGGTTTAAGCTTTCAAAAAGGTTTTATAAAGCCAATTCAATCCCCCTTCTTGGCTAAAACCACCATTTCAAAACTAACAAGAAATGTTGCAGAGGATTTCATCAAATGCCTTGAGTATGAGCTCTCTGATGACTTTGAGGTACACAAAATTGGCATCGATATTTTCAGAAAAAAAGCTTCTTATTGATGTGAATTTGTTATATATATATATATATATATATATATATATGTATTTGTTGTTTTACTTCATATTTTTGGTATTTAAAGTTTAAACTTAATGAAGCTGATATGAATCTTCCTATAACCATTAAATATAGTCTTTTCTTATTTCAATATTTACAAACCTATATTTTAAGTATTGGAAATAAGGTTGTTGATGAAGTGATGTCAAGTAAGATGCAACACTGTAAGATTTAAAACATGCATCTCTATTGCATTAAAAAATCTATATGGAGTAGGAAAATTTACTGAAATACAACCCCTATTTGGCCTTCAATAGCAGCAACCCTCTGGTATGTAGTGAGGTGTGCATCCTACTCATATAATTGTGCTGTCCAACTATTCATCATGTGGTAAGGTGCATTACTAAACATCAGTGTAGTGCATTACTAAAAAAACATTTTTATAAGGTGACTTGAAACTAGTGAAGTTATATGCATTAACAAGCACGTGTCAATTAGATTGTTGTAAAAAGACTTTCACAAACTTCTGGACAACGAATTGTGGAGTTTAAAAATGAACTAACACTAATATGTTGAATATCAGTTTTGAATACAGTAGTTAATTTTGGTTTAAGTTTGGGACTCTAATTGCAGTTATGTTGATTTCTTGCTACATTTTTGTAGTTTGACATTTTTTCTCTCCTTTATGTTGATTTCTTGCTATATTTTTGTAGTTTGACATTTTTTTCTTCCTTTTGATATATTCTTCTGACTGAATTTTGTGTTTATTACAGACACATGAGATCATTGAAATCTATGAATATGGTTCCTTAATCAAAGCCATTTACAACCTCACGAAAGTGCATAAAAAACATGGTAAGTATTCTCTTTAGTGAGTCATTTACTTGATAACTACAATCCAAACAGGTATTCATGAGAAATATCATGTTTGGTGGAGATAGAGGTTCTTGGGTGGATTGAAAATGAGGTATAATTATATGGTTAAAATTGAAATCATTAATTTATTGAAGGTGATTTATGCTATGATTTGCTTAAAACATATTATTATTATTATTATTTGTAGTGTTCTTTGACTTGAAGATATTGTGTTTGAACTTTCAAAGGTTAATAAAGACTTTCCAATTTGATAGCATTTTATCTGCACAAGGAGAAGTGCCATGATCCATTATTTCCTTGCATTCAGTATGATAATTTGGTCGATTAGGTGGTAGAAGTAAGCAATTGGGTAAGGGGTGAAGAGCTTATTCCCAGAAGTATGTATTTGTTGTATGATTGTAGGTATCAACTCTTTCAAGTGTATATTTATCTACACGATATTGTGTTTTGGTTGCAATCATAGCTGATCCAGGAGGTAGGGTTTTCGTAATTGATCCAAAGAAAAAAACAAGAGGGCATGTGAATTTATTCATAGATATAGAAAAGGGTTGTATTGAAGATTTATATAGTTATTTAATAGATTTGAGGCTGGCATAATCAACAAGAGTATTCCATATTTCAAAGGCATCAAATATCAAGTTTAGGCTTCTGTGACTTCCCTTGAACTATTTTCTTTATTTATAGGAGCTATGACATTTATTGGTTCTTTTTGGTGGTGTAATTTTACTCTTTTGATCAAGTCAGTCCAATTGTTAATTCAGGAAAACAAAGAATTTGAAATGGATTTGAAGAGTTACTAAGTATATGATTTATAACAATTCCTTAGCATATTTACAAAGTGTTACTTGGTATATATTTCACTGATGAGTTTCACTTAGTTGTAAATGTTTACTTTATAGCAAGTAGCAAAGATAGTTTGCATTTTCAACGTCTCAGAAACATCAACATTCTTACTACAAATTGACTTCATAAAAAGTATGACATGAGCCTGTTTTCATATTATTATATTTTAATAGCCCAAGTATGTCATAGACTATGCATCATGGGAGTTTTATGTACATGTGCTGATTTTACTATATGATTTTACGAAAATGATATTTCAACAAAACTTTTTGACTCGTTTTTGACAATACTGACGTGGTAAGGGATTTACATTTTTTTTATTGTAAATGCATTAATGAGACAAACCCTTACACGTGCGGGAACATTTCTCAGGCACAATGAAAGAGAGAGAGAATGAAATACAAAGAAAGAAGGAAGTGGTGGAGAGAGAGAAGGAATTGCTGCAAAGGAAGAAGCATTGCAGCCATCTCTTTGGGTAACAGGAGACAACGACCACCTGAAGTGCTCGCCGACAACTATTTGATAGTCCACAGGGAGGCCACTTCCACTATTCCCATTCAATAACATTCATCGAGACCGCTGCAATGTGACTTCGTTGTGATTTTCCAACTGTCTGTGTGGGTTTGTGGAGACTACAATGATTTTCTAGAGTTGTGGCTCTTTGGAATATATGAAGAAAGCACATTTGGGGATATCCGTATTTGGGTGCTTGTAGTGGTCTCAATTAATTTGAGCGAAGTGTGATATTTTGGTAAAGTTATTTGTTTTGTTGAGTAAAAACATATGGTATTGTAATTGGTGCCCACATGAAGGACATAGGTGTTGTTGAAGTTCTACTGAATATTAATTTGGAACTCTGTTGTTCATTTATATGTTGACAGTTTTTATAAATCTGCAACTGCAGTGTAGAAATTGCAACAATACTCCCCACATTTTAATGCTTGAGGCCCCACTTATTTAAGCTTTGACGTAATTTATAATTTTGATGGACCAAAAGCACCCACGTTAGTCAATGTACATGTTCAGGTTATGGAAGTTGTATGATGTAAAATGTGTGTAAGTGAATGCATTGTGTGATCACAAAACCATATTGAAAGTTTTTTAAAAGATGCAATTGTAGTCCAAAATTTTCAACACTAGTCCCCACATAATAATTCTTAACTTCCCACTAATTGATGAGTTGAGGATTTTTACAATTTTCAAGCAACATAAGCATAGACTATGGTGGATATGCAGTATTTCGGTTATTGAAATTGTATGAAGGACAATGCAATGTGTGTTACAATATTTTAATTTTTTAACCACCTGTAAGAGCAATTAGAAATTTGCAACACTGTTCCCCATATATTAATGGTTAACTCCCTACTTACGGGTTGAGTTGATGATTTTGAAAATTGTCAAGTAAGACAAGCATCGACGTTAGTAAATGAAAATTGGATGATGAAAAATTTGTTAAAGTGAGTTAATTATGTGATCCAAATACCATATTAAAATATTTTTTTAAGATGCAAGTGTAGTTCAGAATTTACAACAACACTCCCCATATATTGAAGCTTGACTCCCCAGTTATGGATGAGTTCAACATTTTGGCAACAGTCAAGTAAGACCAGTACCACGTCAATGAATGAAAATTGGATGATGAAAAATTTCTTAAAGTGGGTGAATTGTGTGATCCCAATACAATATTTAACTTACTTTAAAAAAATCTGCAACCTCGAAACATAATGTCCAATTTAACTCCCCACATATTAATTCCTAACTCCCCACTTAAGTATGACTTGAGTATTTTGCCAATTGTCAAGTAAAAAACATTCACGTCAGTGAATGGAAATTGGATAAATGAAAATTTGTCTAAGTCGGTGAATTGTGTGATCTCAATATGATATTTAAATTAGGTTTATAAAAATCTGCAACCTCAAAACATAATGTTCAACTTAACTCCTCACATATTAATGCTTGACTCCCCACTTACGTATGACTTGAGTATTTTGTCAATTCTAAAGTAAGAAAACACCTACGTTAGTGAATGGAAATTGGATGATGGAAAATTTGTTTAAGTTGGTGAATTATGTGATCTCAATACAATATTTAAATTAGTTTTATAAAAATCTACAACCTCGAAACATAATGTTCAACTTAACTCCCCACATATTAAAACTTGACTCCCCACTTACGTATGACTTGAGTATTTTGTCAATTGTGAAGTAAGAAAGCACCCACGTCAGTGAATGGAAATTGGATGATGAAAAATTTGTTTAAGTCGATGAATTGTGTGATCTCAATACGATATTTAAATTAGTTTTATAAAAATCTACAACCTTGAAACATAATGTTCAACTTAACTCCCCACATATTAATTTCTGACTCCCTACTTACGTATGACTTGAGTATTTTGTCATTTTTGAAGTAAGAAAGCACCCACATCAGTGAATGGAAATTGGATGATTAAAAATTTGTTTAAGTCGGTGAATTGTGTGATCCTAATACGATATTTAAATTAGTTTTATAAAAATCTGCAACCTCAAAATATAATGTTCAACTTAACTCCCCACATATTAATTCCTGACTCCCCACTTACGTAGGACTTGAATATTTTGTCAATTGTGAAGTAAGAAAACACCCACGTTAGTGAATGGAGATTGGATGATAGAAAATTTGTTTAAGCAGGTGAATTGTGTGATCCCAATACGATATTTAAATTAGTTTTCAAAAAATCTGCAACCTCCAAACATAATGTCCTACTTAACTCCCCACATATTAATGCTTCACTCCTCGCTTACGTGTGATATGAGTATTTTGGCAATTGTCAAGTATGAAAGCACCCACGTCAGTCAATTGAGATTGAAAAATGAAAAATTTGTTTAAGTGGGTGAATTGTGAGATCTCAATACAATATTTAAATTAGTTTTAAAAATATCTGCAACTGGGAAACATAATGTTCAACTTAACTTCCCACATAGGAATTCCTGACTCCTTAGTTACGTACGAGTTGAGTATTTTGTCAATTGTCAATTTTGGAGGCACCTTACTCTATAAATAGAGGTGTCTCCCACATGTATTTCTCACTTTGAGAATGATAATGTTATGTTGCCAAAATTATTTTTAAACCATACGTCTTCTCTTAGTCACTTGCTAGAGCATCCAAAGTGGTCCCTCTAGCACCCCTTTCTCTAGAGTTGGCCTAACCTCTCTTAGAGCTCCACAAACAACCTTCATCCTACCATTAAATCACCAAAACAAGAGGCATTTTCTCTTAACACCAAGCTTTCGTGAATCCACCATCTACCATAGTCACCATTCGAGCTTTGGTCCAACTAGCTTGAGGAGGAGGCTATCACAAGGTTACATGACTTTAAAATTTTAGTTTAGTAAATGTGGGTCCCTTATGTAATAAATGGCAAGTGAAGGTTGGCGTTAAGGTCAATTTTACTTTTTATGGATGAATAAAGGTGGGACCCGAGTAATAAGGAGAGGAAAGAGAATTATAGAGAAAAAGTGGGATTGCCGAGCCCATGATGTATTAGTAGAGATGGTTACGTGAGTTTAAAATTTTGGTTTAATAAAGGAAGGTCCCTTAGCTTATGCTTTCGAAAGCCAAAAACATTGTAGATGTGTTAGGAGTCTAGGTTTGGGTCCTTGTCCATCAAAAGTGTTGGCTTGAATGCTATGGTGGGGGTATCTTCAAGTTCTCTTTCTTATTCATAATTACAAAACTAAGTTAAAAATGTTTTAGCTTACAAAATTTGGATCTTCTGTAGATTGAGGCACCCTAATTATGTCTCTTGTATATATAATTATATTCTTTGCTGATAAAAAAATGTTTTAGTTTTGACCATATTGCCTTAGCTTTTTTAATTTAAAACTGAGACTTGTAGTCAATGGTTGGTTACATGTAAGTCTTATCTTGTTATAGACCGACCACTTTTGTTGAACACTAGCTAATATTGGTATTGGAGGACAATAAATGAATGACACATCTTAATTGCTACATAATGCATGGTCTCTCTATTTAATAACATGATTTTTATATATCATTTAATTTAACTAATTAATTTTGTATTTTAAAATGGTTTCTACATTAACATCACAATTCAATGAAATGAAGTCAATTATTATTTTTTTGTTACAAAATTACCAAGGAGACTTGCCTTCTAACATTGTTATGTTTCAACCATCACTAGTGTTAAAATAAATTATCGTTAATAAGATTTATTCCTAGGTGCTATGAGCTTTGGCATAACTTAGTTCCTAGGATTATCTTCTAGATTTCTCTTATGTTCATTGTATCTTATGTATTTCAAGATATTATAAATATGAAACTCTTGAGAGAGGTTTAAACACTCTCAAATTCACTATAAATCTTCTTTAATTTAATCTCAAGTTGGTATCAAAGTGGGCTGATCCTACTCTTGCTTGTCTATGTCAAAGAAATTATCATTGTTCTTCTTCCAACCACCGTTTGTTGGACTTTTTTCATGCAACACTTGGGTTTAAGGTGCCTTGAGGAGTACAATTCAATCCTTGTGTTCGCGCCTCCATTCTTTGTGACACGCATTGCCATGTGTCGTTCACCGTCAATGCTATCCTAGGCGTGTTAGTCTATTTGTCGTCGTCCAGTTGTCGAACCTCTTCCAAACAACCTTCGTCTGGCTCGTCGGAGCACCAGGAGTCCATATCTATCCTTCGTTTCTAGTTTCACACTCTTTTGGTGGGTCTCCTAGGGTTTTCTCTTATAAAACCCTAAGTTTCATTCTCTAGAACACCTTGGTGGTTTTCATTTTTTATTTGTTCTACAACTTTTTGAATTGTCCACTTGCTACTTTGCACTTATCATGTCTTCAGGGACTATACCATTTTTTTGGGAACTGCTTCCATAACTTGAAAAATTAAATGGAAAAATTACTTCCTTGGTCTCTGCATGCCTTTACTTTGGTTCCTTGGCCAAGGATTTCATTATCACTTGGAAGGAAACGAAAGCTCAATGCCACAAGATCAAATTCAACAATTGAAACAAAAGCTTGTTATGGATATTGGCAAGTGTACCAATCTGGGTCATCAATCCAAAAAAAATCAAAAGAAGTCATTGGGTCATCAACCCAACCAACCTCTTCCAACCAAACAGCCAAACAAACCAAACTAGATTATGCCATCACAATCCAAACGTTGTTAGCTCTTCAAGATCAAGGACTAACTACACTTCCCAAGAAAACTTGGGCAGACATTGTCTCAGATGAAGAACAAGAAGGAGAGAATCTTGACCTAGCTTTCCTTATTAAAAACCTAAAAAACCATAAAACAATCTGCAACCCAAGAATGAGTCAAGAACTCCAAACCTAATCAACCTAAAAACTTGTTTCAAAAGATCAAACACATTATATAGCAAAAAAACAAGTTTTTATCAATTGTCCAATTGGAACCAGAGTATTGGGATAACAACCCAAACAAAATAACTGCCAAAATCTTTCCTGAAGGTTTTCATTTCAGACCATCAGTTTGCAATAAAACCAGACAATTTTATGAGTTTGTTTTGGTTGATACAAATTCTGTAGCAATCAAACATTATAAGGATCCAAAGGATTCCTCAAATTTTACTCATTCAACATTTCAAATTTTAAAGGTTTTAACTCCTAGCCAATATGGCAAAAACCCAAATGTTTTTAAAAAAAAATTTTGAAAATTTTGACCCCATTGGGTATAACTATTGGGATTATATTGATGCTTGGACCAGGGTGTTCTGGTATCAAAATAAAACCTATCGCCATCCATGGCTAATTTATTTCAAAAGAAATAACAAGTATAATTTTCCAAATTGGTTCCTCCAATGATGGGACTTTTGTGGACCAATCGAAGAAATCCTTCCCTCCCCAGCAAAAGAAGGATTTAAATTATTTAAAACCAAATACGACCAGGATTCAATGACTCCTGCAGATTTGAAGTTCTACTCCGAATTTTCCTTAGCATGGGTATTCTCATGGCAATATAAGTTTAGAAAGAAAGAACATCCAAACAGACTACCAATATTACAAAGGAATTCCTATGTAAAGTGGTGGGTTCAATTTGATGCTTCTAAGGCAAGTCCAGAAGAAGTTCGTAAATGGTTTATAGCACATTCAGAATTTCTGAAATTAGTAGATCCAGAAACTTCTCAGTTCCTCAACCAGAAAACACAAATTACTGCTACCTTAGCAACTTCAAAATCTAAAGAAAGTTTTGCAGAAAATCTGCAGAATATTCTCAAGCTATTAAAAGATGATGAAGGAAACTCCTCGAAGAAATCATTACCAAGCTCTTCAGCCTCGGCAGCCTCTTTAGATGACATGTTTCAGAATGAAGATGACTGTTTCAGAATCAATCTAGCAGAAGATTAATAACCGACACTATAGCCACAGTTCCAGTCATGATACCGGTACTGTTGAAACAATAAAATTTATGGTTATAAAAGGAGTGTTCGACCATGTTGTGAGACAACCTTTTATTTACTCAAACATTAGAGAGAGAAGGCCTATGAGTTTGTAAGCTTTTTCTTTCTTCCTTTCTCCAAAATCTGTTTGTATTTCTCAAAACAATAAAGGTTTTCAATGTTTTTCCTATTTTTCTCTCTCTCCCCCTAGCCAGTTCAGTGCGAACTACCGCCATTCTGGTTTTCTTTTATTTCCGTTAATCTGTCTGATTTTATTTATATGCTTTTCTCCTCTCCCTTCGACTAGTATTGTGCGGACTACCGCCATGTAAATCTGGTCTTCTTTTACATTTCCGCATTAATTATTTTTCATTAATATCTTGCTTTACTATTCCGAATAGTGCCTTACTGCTCTTTGTGATCCTTTACATTTTTTCCCTTCTACTCTTGCACATCCCCTCTGGTATTAGAGCCTGATGGGGAAGTAGGGTGATATTTATTAATGTTAAGTTAACATATATTACGATAATATATATATATATATATATATATATATATATATATATATATATATATATATATATTAGTTAGTCTTCTGCGATTTTATATCTTTGTTGTATTCTTCAACCTTATGAGATTTTCATTTATCTACAAAATATTTCAATAATAAAATCCAAATAATCATATTTTCCAAAATTTTGTAATAAAATCTTAATTATCTAATAAAAATAAAATACTTATATTTTATAAAATTATCTAATAAAAGATAAAATACTTATATTTTCTAAAATTATTAAATACACTCTTAATTATTTAAAAAGATAAAAATAAAAATACTAATAAAAAAAATAACATAATAGAAAAGACGACAATATCAATTATTAATGAAAAAAAATGATTTTTAGCTTTGTGCTCTATTTTAGCCATCAATAGAGCACAATATTTTTAGTACTCTTAGGACTTTTAAAACATGTCATTTTTTTGAAAAGGGCTCAAAATATATTTACAAATGATATACAACGCCTCTACGATTCAGCTAATCAACTATCTTCTTTAAAGCAATCTAATAGTTACATGGTGACTTTTATGGCTAATGCTCAATCAACCATTGAGGAATTAAAGATGTTCTTATAAGTGGACTCATTAGAAGAAATAAAAAAGAAAGGTTGATAAGTTTTACATGGTTATGGTTCTTTGAGCAATGGATCCAAAATTTGATCATATTAGAGATCAAATTCTAACTAGTCAAGAAGTCTGTTCCATGGAAAACATGTCAACACGCCTCCTCCGTGTTCCATCCCTTAAGCATAGAAATGTCCAAGAGACTATTGAGTCTTTTGCCATGATTTCATCCCATGAAAAAGGAAGTAGTGGTAGAGGTCATCCTTAATGCGCATATTGTAAAAGAATAGGCCACACTCAAGAGAACTGTTATTCACTTCATGGATTTCCTGAAATGACAACCAATATTTCCAAAGTTGAGAGTTGTGAGTCAAAATTATCTGATGAAGAATATTAAGAATATTTGAGAATGAAATCTAACAACCTAACTCAATCATCTATAACATGCGTTTCACAATCTATAAAGGGTCAAATCCATGGGTTATTGACTCACATCTATGGCCTTGACTACAATGATACTTTTTCTCCTATAATTAAAATGACTATTGTCAGACTCTTCCTTGTAATGGCAACCATTTTTCATTGGCCCCTTCATTAACTAGACATTAAAAATGCTTTTTTGCATGGTGATCTTGAAGAGGAGTCTACATGAAGCAAAATCCTGAGTTTGTTGCTCAGGGGGAGTCTGGTTGGGTTTGTAAGTTGCTTCACTCTCTTTACGATCTCAAGCAATCTCTACGTGCTTGGTTCAGGAAATTCAACTACAATTTTCAATCCTTTGGGCTGAAACGCATCGAGGTTGACCATTTTGTTTTCTATTGCGTTACCTCTTCTGAAAATGTGTATACTTAATAGTGTATGTTGATGATGTAGTTATCATAAGAAATGATCATTTTAAAATCTCCCAGTTAAAGGAGCATCTATGCAATCATGTCCAGACCAAAGATCATGGAAATCTAAAATATTTTCTAGGTATATAAATAGCTCAATAAAAAGGACAAAGTGGTAATTTCTCAAAGGAATTATGTTCTTGACATCCTCAAAGAAACAAGTATGATGGATTGTAAAATAGCAGATTGCCCCATGGATCCAAACCTAAAATTAATGGCAGAACAGGGAGAAACTTTCTCTGATCCAGAAAGATATGGAAAACTAGTTGGAAAACTTATTTATCTCACTATTACTAGAGTATATTTGTCCTTTGTAGTTGGTGTTGTGAGTCAATTCATGCATTGATCATTGGAATGATATCGTTCGTATTCTAAGATACCTTAAAAAGGCTTCAAGACAAGAACTACTTTATGAAGATAAAGGGAATGCTAAAAGTTTTGCTATTGTGACGCTGATTGGGATCTTATGGATGGATGCTCTACTACAAATATTGTGTTTTGCTTGGAGGAAAGATTGTCTCTTGGAAAAGTAAAAAGTAAAATGTTGTTGTCCGATCATCTACTAAAGCTGAGGATAGAGAAATGGAATCTCTTGCCTATGAGCTCATATGGGTAAAACAATTCTTATAAGAATTAGATTTTTGCAAACAATGTAAATGTACTGTGATAAAAACACACATTAAAATAAATTGCCATTTTATCCGAGAAAAGTTGTTGTCCAAAGAAATCTATACAAAGTTTGTTGGGTCAAATGATCAACTTGTAGATGTATTAACAAAATCATTAAAAGGTCCCTAAATTGAATTTATTTATTCCAAGCTTTGTATATACAATTTGTATGCTCCAACTTGAGGGAGAGTGTTAAAATAAACGATCTTTAATAGGATTTATTCTCATATGCTATATGGGCTTTATGTTGAAACTAGTTCCTAAAAATGTCTCTAGAATTCTCTTATGTTCATTATATCTGATGATCTCAAGATATTATAAATATGAAGCTCTTGAGAGGGGTTCAAACACACTTTCTCAAATTTACTCTAAATCTTCTTTACTTTAATCTCAAGTGCAAGTAATATTTAAATCTTATTATGTTAATATTTTTTATATCATAATTTGAATGCTAGTAATTATTATTATTTTTTATATATTAGGTACCTGATGAAGAAAATGTTCCTAATGCAGAAACAAATGATCAACATGAAGATCCATGATTGAAGAATGTTATCTGATCTTCATTTTGTCTAATTTTATGATTGTGAACAAAGATGTTGTAATGTTTCCTACTTTCACCTAAATTGTGTTATTTTACATTAATTTACCTTCAAGTTGTAAACTATGTACTTCTTTCCTTTAATGAATGTTATATTAAGGAGAATACCATCATTTTAGAATATTTATCTTTTGTCATTTTTTATTGTCTCAGGTATTTAAGTGCATTAAGAAAAAAGCAATTAACATGCATAAAAAAAACAATTGATGAAATTAATGGGAGTTTGAAATCCTAAGAAAAAAATACTAAATATAATGACACACATATAGGGGTTTGAAACCCCTAGAAAGTACCGAGGTTTTGAAACCACTGAGAGATATGAAATAGAGGTTTGTAACCGTCGATAATTTATTAGTTATGAAACCACAGGAAAATTATGTTTTTCTAGGAGTTACTTAAATCTGTCAATAATCTATTAACTATGCGGGGTTTACCTTGAGAAAGTTAAACTGCGGATAACATAACATACTTAGCGGGGTTTATAGTGCAATACATCATGAAATACCCACTTGAATGGAGTATGGAATTAATTTTACAAATAAAATGTACAAAGCACAAGTTATGCATAGTACAAGACTAGGCTACTTTCAGCAGCACATGCAACTAGATTGCATGTAGGATGCCAAGCTACTTGTAGCAGCCTGGAGCTTAAATTACAAAGAGAGTCAATGCTGCTAGACTCCGAATCAACGTGAGCTGCAAAACAGAAAGGGGAAAAAGGTTGACATAATTAAGAGCGAAACAAAAGATAAAGGCCAAAATTAGATAAAAAAAAATAGTGAAAACATATGTAGGAAACGCCAACCGTGGTGGTAAATTCCACGAGGCATTATGTTGCTTAGAGAAGGCCTTCTAGCCCTTGACTTGGCTTGGTGAATAGCCTTCCTGATAATGGTAAAATACCAATAAAAAAATAACTGTATTTGAATAGGTAATTCAAAATATGCAATGCCGGTTTAGTTTCACATTCATCAAGTTATACAGACATGACTTCGCAAAACACGGGAACTGAATTATGTTTGTTGGTCTCGTTGAAAGGAGCATAACTTTTTATGTTAAATCTTTTAGGGATGAGAATGTTTGCACTTTGCAATCTCAAAATTAGAAGAAAAATAACACGGATACAATAGAATTGTGATGCAGCTGTTGGCAGAAGGTGGCAAAATTAGTATTGGGGTGGGGGAGAGGAGACTCTCAAATATCAAACAAAAATCCGTGACAATGGAGTTAAAAGATAACAAACACCTGCAAAATCTAAAACAAAGAAAAGGGTTAATGAGTTTTTTTTTTTTTTTTTTTTTTAATTTTATGTGGAGGGTTGATCAAGTTTGTCTATGGGATTAGCTAAATCATGGATATTCCTTGTTGATTCATCTATGATTTCGCTACAGTATTTACTTAACCAAAAATTTGCGTAGATTTGAAGAACTGATTTTACTAGCGATTTTAGTTCATTGGACAAAGTTTCCTTGTATAGGCTATACGCAAAAGTTTGTTTGTATAATGTTAAATATTCTTATTCAAGGGATCCTCTCAATGATGAGAAAGATTCAGTTAATTTTGATACGGTTCAGGAACTTCAGCTCTAAAACCTAAATATATCTTGTATATCGTTAAAAAATGTTTTTATTAAATGGGATTTTCTCAATCATGAGGAACATTCAGTCAATTTTGATTTTATTCTAGAACTTCAGCTATGAAACAATTGCTTTTTCCCTTTTCAACCCAATTTTTTCTTTGGTACTTGTTTAATGCTCATATTCTTGAAATCTTGTTTGGTGGGACTGTGTTCCTCTAAGTTAATCATATTTATGTTGCTGTGTTGTGAGAAGAACCCAGGTTGGAATGGGTTAAAATCGAGTGAATTCATGAGTAATCAATGTTGCTTACGCGGCACGGGAAAGAGGAGTCCATATAGTCTACGGGATTTTGGTCAAGTTGGAGTGCAATCAATTATCAAAATCCATGTTGTAATTATTGTAAGAAATAAGGAGGGAATTGCTTCCTGCCCTATCATTTTATTTAATTCTGTTTTTGTCATTCGGAGTTTTATTTGAAGCGTTTGGAAAGGTAATGTGGTCCGGATAATGGATTTCGAAAGGGATACGTGACAGACCGGAAAATGGATTTTGGAAGGAGAAAAATACTGTCCAGAAAATAATTCCGAAAGAGAAAAAACATTTTCCGGAAACATTTTTCTTTTTTGGAAACAGAATTCCGGAATATATTTTTTGTTTCTGGATTACACTTTCCGAAAGTAATTTTAAAATAAGGGACAGAAATTAAATAAATTGATAGGGTGCAGGAGAAAAATGATTGGATGCAAGATGCACCACCCAAATGAGGACAGGTAATTAAAGAATGGCCCAATAGACCTCAAAATAGAAAGGGTGGCTTCTTAGTGCACCTCTCTTTTTTTCTTCACTTGCAACCCCATAAAATATTTTATTCCCGTTTTACTCCTGCAGGCACCAGTTATACATCTCCATTTTCATCTTCTTCTCCAATTCCCTTTTCACACCCACACTACTGGATCTAGTAGTAGAAACCACACAAGTCACACAGGTCATATGCATATCGCTCTAGTGTCTCAAACTAAAGTAGAAGAAATCTCACCCTTTGAGTTTTCACAATCTTCTCATGTAGAAATTAATTTTAGTGGTGTTGGTTTTGTGAAATCAATTGATGAGGCCATTGAACATCTTAGCTTTACTAGGTGATAAAATTGCTGTCATGCTCGTCCCCAAAATCCAACAAATGAGAATTTAGACAAATTTGAGTCCGTGGTGTTCTCGTGGAATGGTGAAGAAAGAAAAAAGTTTGGCGAACATGCTTGGATTTTTGATTCAGAAACTTGGAATCATATTACTGGCAAATCTGAATTGTTACCAAATATCTAGAGTTATAGTGATCCCCAATATATTCAAATTACTAATGGGAGTTGCATAAGTGCAAGTTTAGGCCTCAGGGACTAGTGATTTGTATGTCTCCTGAAAGCTGATTTGTAGATCTATCAAAGGTTGAGGCGTTAATTTTAGGATATGTTGAAATGTAATGTTTTTTATTATCATGTATGGGATCCCTTTTTTAGAGTTAGGGTTAGGATTAGGATCGGGCCTTGACTCTTTGTATTATGCCTATTATTTTCTTATATAAACAGTGGTAACACAATAACAGTGACAAAATTTCATTGTTTCATTTTTCTAAAATCTCTTCAAGTTGGTATCAGAGCCAGAACATCTTCTTTAGTTCATCTTCACTGTTTGTCATAGTGGTTGTTGTTGTCTGCTGCTTGTCTGTTGTCTTTCGCCACCATCCGCCGTGCTGTCCGTCGTCGTCGTCGTCGGCGTGTCTACTATGGCAAAGTCAGGGTTAGGTGCGCCTCGAGGAGCGCAACCCATCCCCACAAGTCATGCCCCTGGAAACCTCTACACGCGCCGCCACTCTCCGACGACCTTCAAGCGCGTGTTCACCACGTGCCGGAATCGCGCCCTGCCATCGTCGTTCGTCTCGCCGAAGCCTCCTAGGCTTATTTATGCTCTTGTTTCTGTGTTTTAGTGGCCATAGCTTGAACCTAGGGTTTCTTCTCAAGAGTTAAGTTTTTTTTTAAATGGCTTCTATGGGTGGAATGTCTCCCTCTCTATCAACTACTCCTATTATTACCTCTGCAAAACTAAACTGGAAAAATTACTCCTCTTGGTCAGCTTCGGTGGAGTTGTGATTTCTTGGTCAAGGCTATCATGATCATCTTGAAAAAGAGGTCTCTACTATTTCAGAGGAAGAGAAACCTAAGTGACAGAAATTGGATTTTCAGTTGTGTTGTTTTATGGCAATCGGTTGAGCAAGTGGGTCTTAGACATTTTCAGACCTTACAAGACATGCTTCTCTTTTTGGAAAAGGGCACATGACATTTTTGCCAATGACATTCAATGCCTCTTTGATTAGGGGTGTCAAAACGGGCCAGCCCGGCCCGTTTTGGCCCGGCCCGTTTTTGGCCCGTTTTAAATGGGCCGGGCCGGGCTGGCCCGACAAGGCAAAACGGGTTGTTTTTTTGGGCCCGGCCCGTGGGGTGGCGGGCCGGCGGGCTGGCCCGCCATCCTTTTCCTGATATGTTCATTTTGTGGCCCAAAATCAGATTTTAAATCTTTTCATTTCAAATTTAGTTGACTACATTAATTTGTATATAAATGTAATAGTACTACATATGCATTAATACAATAATAACCTGCGCAGTGACTATAATAATAGTCAGGGTGGTTTGTTATGTAACACAACCAAAGATACAAGTTACAACAGTGAAAAGTCAACACAAAAGGAAACATTTGAAATTGTGAATTGTCAAGTGAGAGTGTGTGTGTGTGCAGAACCCAATGCCTTTACCGTTTTATCTTTGCATTTCAAACACCAACATGAAAATAAAAATTAAAAATACCCAAAGAAAATAAAATATTAATTTACTTATTCCGCCTGTTTTTGTCTTACGGCCCGCGGGCTGGCCCGTTTTGGCCCGCGGGCTGGCCCGACGGGCCAGCAGGCTTGACGGGCCGGGCTGTCATGGGCTGGCGGGCTGAAATTCGTGGCCCGACCCATACTTTTTCAGTCGGGCTGGCGGGCCGGCCCATCGGGCCGGGCCCATTTTGCCATCCCTATCTTTGATGCAACTCAAAGAGTAGCCTCACTCAAAATAATCAATCATGATATGGTCTCTCATATAGGAAAGGCTAAGGCTGCAGTAGAAGAATTGAAGAGTTTTTTTGTGACTGATTCATTAGAAGATATCAACAAAAAACTTGATAAGTTTTACATGGTCTTAATTTTGAGGAGCTTGCACTCGACTTTTGATCATGTATGTGATCAAGTTTTAGCTAGTGATCAAATCCCTTCGATGGATAACTTAGTTACTAGACTTCTTCGTGTACCTACATTGGTCAAAGATGAAAGTTCAACTAATATTTTTGAAACATCAGCAATGGTAGCACCACGGGGAAGAGGAGGAGGTCAGAGCAACTGTGGAGCAAGTGGTGGTCGAGTGGGCATCCTCAATGCTCATATTGTAATAGAATGGGCCATATCCAAGACAAGTTTTATTCCTTACATGGTTTTCCTGATAAAGCTGCTCATGTGTCCAAGTTTGATCATTTAGAATCTAGAATTTCTGATGAAGAGTACCAAGAATTTTTGAGGTACAAATCTGAGAAATCCAACAATCCTGGCCCATCCTCTTCATTGTCAACTGCATGTATCTCTCAATCTGTGGAAGGTCTTAGTCCATAGATTCTTGATTCAGGTTCCTCAAATCATGTCTATGGTAACATTTCCTCATTTTCCTCCATTTCCTCTCCCAAAATTCCTCATTTGATTATTGTTACAAGTGGATCCAAAGTGGCATCTCAAGGAATTGGCAAAGTTTCTTTATCTCTATCACTAAATTTAAACTCTGTTTTGTACATGCCTCATTGTCCTTACAGTTTAATTTCTTTGAGTCAATTGACTCGTTCCTTAAATTGTTCTGTAACCTTTACTGCTAATTCCTTTGGTATACAGGAACATGGTACGAGTCGTCTGATTGGAGAAGGACATGAGTTACATGGACTTTATTTCCTAAAACCAAGCTCCTCTGTATCCTGTTTTGCAAATTCATCCCCAAAACTTGTGCATGATCTTTTGGGTCACCCGAGTTTATTCAAGTTGAAGATGATGGTTCCAAGTCTCAAACACATTTAAGCCTTAGATTGTGAATCGTGTCAGTTAGGAAGCATGTTAGATCTTCCTTCCCTAAAAAGTCTGAGACACGATGTACTTTTGCTTTTTCTACTGTTCATTCTGATGTTTGGGGACCAAGTTGTGTCACTTCTTTTCGTTTTAACTATTTTGTAACGTTCATTGATGAATTCTCTCGATGTACTTGGGTTTATCTAATGAAAGAAAGATCTGAACTTTTATTCATATTTGTGTCCTTCTTTAATGAAATTAAGAACCAATTTGGGAAGATAATTAAAATTCTCAGAAGTGATAATGATAAGGAATATTTTTCTGCTGTGTTTTCCTCATTTTTATCTTCCTAAGGAATTTTACATAAGTCAACATGTCTTCATACTCCACAACAAAATGGCATAGCCGAAAGAAAGAATAGACACCTTATCGAAACTGCACGCTCTCTAATGTTGAATACTAATGTTCTTGTTCATCATTGGGGAGATGCAGTCCTCACTGCTTGTTTTCAAGCAATATGATGTCTTCTTCTTCTATTGAAAATAAAGTTCCTTACTCGATAATTTTTCCAAATGATCCTTTATATCGTGTCTCTCCACATGTGTTTGGATGTACTTGTTTTGTTCATAATGTCTCTCCAGGTCTTGATAAACTTTCTACAAAGGCTATTAAGTGTGTCTTTTTGGGATATTCTTGCCTTCAGAAAGGGTATAAATGTTATTCTCCCTCAACTAAAAGGTATTATATGTCTACTAATGTTACATTCTTTGAGGACACATATTTTTTCTTGTCCTCCATGGAGGAGAGTTCATCTGTTCAACAAGTCATTCCTTTACCATCCCGTGATCCCTTGGTTATTCCTGAAACTCAACCTCCCACTCAAAATGCCAATGACATTGTTCAACCACCTCTTCTCACATATCAGCGTCACACTCCAATGACTCCTTCCTTGCCTGAAGACCCCTGGGACTCAAATCCTTCTCGAATAGATTCTCGAATCATGGATCCTTCATCCTCTTCGTCTTCTCTTGACTCTGATCATACTTGGCCTATTGCCCTTCGAAAAGGTATTCGCTCTACTCGTAATTCACATCCTATTTATAATTTTTTGAGTTATCATTGTTTGTCTCCTCCATATTTCTCTTTTGTTTCCTCCTTGTCTACCATTAAGGTTCCTAAGAATGTTGATGAGGCACTTGGTCATCCTAGATGGCGACAAACCATGATTGATGAAATGCAGGCACTTGAACACAATGGGACTTGGGAACTTGTCTCTCTTCCTCTTGGTAAGAAGCCTGTGGGCTGTAGATGGGTCTATGCTATTAAGGTTGGTCCTACTGGTGCTGTAGATCGACTCAAAGCCCGTCTTGTAGCTAAGGGGTATACTTAGGTTTATAGCCTTGACTATTGTGATACTTTTTCTCCTATGGCTAAAACCAGTTCTATTCGTCTTTTCCTTGCTATGGTTGTCATTCGCCAATGGCCTCTGTATTAGTTGGACATTAAAAATGCCTTTCTATGGCTTGAAGCAATCTCCTCGAGCTTAGTTTGGTAAATTTCGTCGTGTTGTGCAGAATTTTGGATTGAAACGTTGTGAAGCGAATCATTCAGTATTTTATGGTCATACTTCTCCTGAAAAATGTGTTTATCTTATGGTTTATGTTGATGATATTGTTATCACAGGAAATGATATCACTAGAATTGCTCAATTGAAGAACCATTTGTTTAGCCACTTTCAGACCAAAGATCTGGGTTGTCTTAAATATTTTCTTGGTATTGAAGTGACACAATCAAAAGATGGTGTTATCATTGCACAGAGAAAGTATGCTCTTGATATTTTGGAGGACACAGGCATGGCAAATTACAAGCCCATTGATAGCCCTATGGACTCAAATCAAAAGTTAACAAGAGACCAAAGTGAACTTTTCTCAGATCCAGAGAGATATAGAAGGTTGGTTGAAAACTCATATACCTTACTATAACAAGACCTGATCTTTCTTATCCAGTGGGAGTTGTAAGCACTGTTATTGATATCAAATAGCAGATCATATCGGTGACCCCAATAACCTTTATAAAGTTATAACGGAAAGCATATCGGGTTATAGCGGAAATAATGCAGTAAAGAAAATATAATACCCCCACATATAATTTTAATACAAAAATAATGATATTGAAGTATTATGATCATTGGCAATTAGTTTTGTTGGAAAATTGGTATGTTTTTTTTTTTTGCAAAATAATTATAGTGAAAATAGAGAAGTAGAAAAAAATATTGAAAAAAGAAAAAGAATTGGCGGTGGCAAGTGGTGGCAGCTGCTGGCGGTGTTTGGTGGCGGCAGCGGTTGGCAATGGTGGTTGGCAGTTACAAGAATTGATACTTGATGTTGGAAAGTAATGTTAAGAAGGGAAAGGTTAAAATGAGATTTACTTTTGTAGTAACTTTGGGTAAAAGAATGTGTTTTAAGTTAAGAGAATTTTACTGCTGCAGTAACTTGGGGTAAAAAAAGAAAATAAAAGTGGAAGAGTAGGTAAGGTTAATTAAAGAAAGTTTTAGTGGGCCTAGCCCATTTTTAAAGCCTCAGAACACCAATGCAATTAGGGTTTTCTCTGTATCCTACTTTCTTTCACTTTCTTCGATGCCCTTCTTTCTCCCACTTTCTCTCACGCCGCTGCTGCACTTCCATCTACCATTTCTTCTTTTTATGTTCAAGTTCTTGGCTTTTTCCTCTTTTCAACCCGATTTTTACGCCACCGTCACCCGCCATGTCTAAAGCGGCCACCATGGACCGCCACGGGAAATCCGATTTGCCTCCGCCTTATTGTGGCGGCAGGCCGGGAAACCGCTACTGGCTTCCGCCATGGCACCGCCATGGCCGAAATTCAATAACACTAGTTGTAAGTCAATCTATGCAAAATCCTCACATTGATCATTGGAATGCTATGATTCACATTCTCAGATATGTAAAAGGGAACCTAGGACAAGGATTGTTGTATGAGAACAAGGGAAGTACTCAAGTTAAAGCGTATTGTGATGCAAATTGGGCTGGTTGTCCAATTGATAAAAGATCTACCACAGGGTACTGTGTATTCCTTGGAGGGAACCTTGTATCTTGGAAAAGTAAGAAACAAAGTGTTGTTGCTCGATCTAGTGCAGAGGTAAAATATCGATTTATAGCTCTTGCTACATGTGAACTAGTGTGGATTAAACAACTCCTTCAAAAGTTGAAATTTTGTGAAAATGAGTAGATGAAGTTAGATTGTGACAACCAAGCAGCCCTTCACATTGCCTCCAATCCGGTGTTTCATGAGAGAACAAAGCATATAGAAATTGATTGTCATTTTGTTAGAGAGAAATTACTATCCAAGGATCTGATTACTGAGTTTGTTAGCTCTAATGAACAACTTGCAGACATTCTAACTAAATCTTTAAGAGGGCCTAGAATTCAATTTATATGTTCCAAGCTTGGAGCATATGATCTATATGCTCCAACTTGAGGGCGAGAGTTGAAATGTAATGTTTTTTATTATCATGTATGGGATCCCTTCTTTAGAGTTAGGATTAGGACTAGGTCTTGACTCTTTGTATTCTACCTGCTATTTTCTTATATAAACAGTGGTAAAACAGTAACAGTGACAAGATTTCATTGTTTCATTTCTCTAAAATCTCTTCAAGTGGATACACAACGAGATCATCTTATCTCTAGGCCTTACGGTTGGCATAAGTGCAAGCTTAGGCCTCAAGGGCAAGCGGTCTGTATGTCTCCTTGAGGCTAATCTGTAGATCTATTAGAGGTCGAGGTGTCAATCTTAGGATATACAACAAAATCATCTTATCACCAGGCCTCATGCTTGGCATAAGTGCAAGCTAGGTCTCAGGGGCTAGTGATCTATATGTCTCCTTGAGTCCGATTTGTAGATCTATCAAAAGCTGAAGTGTTAATCTTAGGATACACAACGAGATCATCTTATCCTCTAGGCCTTATGCTTGGCATAAGTACAAGCTTAGGCCTCGAGAGCTAGTGATCTATGTGTCTCCTGGAGGCTGATTTATAGATCTATCAGAGTTCGAGTTGTCAATCTTAGGATATACAACAATATCATCTTATCACCGAGTCTTATGCTTAGCATAAGTACAAGCTTAGACCTCAGGGGCCAGTGATATATATGTCTCTTGGAGGTCAATCTGTAAATCTGTTAGAAGGAAGGAGTTAGGATCGGTTGAGGGAAGATGTCTTTGTAAACAACCTAGGTTGACCTCGGTTGTAAGAGGATCACTTGCCTAGATCTCGGATTGAGGAGGATGTTAGATTAAAAGACCACGTCATAGGCCATGTTCAAAAAATCGCCATGTTATCCTATATTTACGCTCCCTAGGGAAATGCCGAATAATGCGGGGCGATTTTCCACTTAGAGGTCACGTATCCTAGTGGGGCAACATGGGTAAACTCACAAAATAGTATTTAAGGAATAGCAAGCGGCTGATAAAGGGAGGGAGAGAATTAACTAGATAAGAGAAACAATAAATGTTCTTGACCTAGACTTGCTCCATAGTTCAGGTCGGAACAATTTCTCTAAATTTTTTTACGATATTTACTTGAACATATTAATTTGCACAAATTTGAGCAATTGATTTACTTCCTGCTTTATTTCATTAATTGGCATATTTGAATAAATGTAATTAGTGATGTGATACGCAAAATTTTTTTGTATAGTTATCGGAAAATTCCTTGTCTAATGTTAAAGATTCTCATTAAATGGTTTCTCTTGATGAGAAATATGCAGTCAAATTTAATAAAGTTTGAGTTCGTATATAGTCTAAGGGAGTTACCTATCAGAATTTCCTCTAATTTCTAGTTTAATCCCTTCCTCCCTTCCAGAACCTGGGGAGAATATCCGCAAGATATTGCTATAACAAAAATAGGCAATGTTTTAGTGATAACGTTTGAGGTTAGGAAAACACAAAACTGATCCACAATAACATAACTCATAACATATATTGCATTTGGGTTAAAGGAGACAAACCTATAAGAACCAGTTGCAAAATGGAGTCCATCACCACTAAAGCAGCACTCAAATTTATCAAATATGCAGTCATTATTATATAGCTCTGGCAACTGCATTAAAAAATAGGACCAGAAGCAGTCAACCATGCGAAGAAACAAAATTTAGCAAACTCTATGGTGCTTCTCCCCACCCCAAAGGAAAAAGTTAGAGGATCTTCAGAGAAATTTATAATCTAAAGCAGAAAGTTCAATCAAGATTGCTAGAGAAAATTATTTTAATGCTTTATATCTAATTTACGAGAACAAGTAAGATATGTGGAATCACTTTAACCATAGAGGGAATAATCCATGGCAGGAACCTATGGGAAAGGTTGATTGTATAAAGAATAAAGAATATCTTATGTTATAGAGAACCTATTCAATTTTATGCTGCCGGCCAACAGTGGAAGTAAAATACCTACAATGAAGATTGACGGAAAAATGCTTGAAGTTATAGGATTATAGTTATAGGCAAATCTCCTTGTATACATGACGTTATAGGAAACCGCAAACACATGATGGAGCCACTCTTTCCCTATGGCTAAAGGGGTCAATTTTGCATTGTTGTCTTCCTTATCTTGGTTTATGATTCCTCCTTGTTGAGAATAATTCAAGTGTAAATCTAAGTTCCATATTGGATAGAAATAAATCATATAAGAAAAAAGACCTATAAACCCAATGCATCGAGGTTTTGGGATAGGAGTAGTGTCCAACTCACATATATATAATCTCTCCCAAATGAATACTCTCAAAAAATAGACTCATAAGTGAGATCAGAGCCGATGGTTTGTCACCTATAAATCCAATGTCTCGAGGTTTTAGATTAGAAATGGTGTCAATCCCTTATGTGGATTGGACTCAAGTCACATATATATAATCTCTCTCTAATGAAACCCCTCTAAAAACATAGACTCATCACTTTTATATGTTCAAAGGCACATCCTCAAGCTAGTTCCACAATGCATTCTCCTTGCATATGATAATGGTAGTGACAATAGAAGGATTAAATGGTAAAAGCGTAGAAGTAGAAGTACAATGGCATTCTAATAATACATTTGTGATAAAAAGGTTGCCTCTCAAGCGTTAAGAAATTATTTACTATACATCTCTAAGATCCATAATGCTTTATAGTACCGAATGTTGGGTTCATAAAGTGCATAAGCTGAGTTTTGCATGGATGAAGATGTTGTACAGTGGATGAGTGAACATAAAAGATCACGTAAGATCAGGAATAAACGCAATAGAGATACTAAGATTAGAAGCTATTGAAGGAAAGACGGCTTAGTCTTGCCTAAGATGATTTGGTCACGTCTAATGTGAGAAAATTACGATAAACATCTTTCAGAATATAGAGGCGCCGACAATCCACTTAATTGGAAAAGGCTTTTTGATGTTTTATGTTGAGAATATAAATAACTATTAAAGCATTCTTTGATACATTTCCCTCTAAATTCAAGTAATTAAATCCTAGAAATATAGGCAGCACAGCCAAAATTTCGTAGTCTCTAAAGTTTTCAAGTAAAACTGGGTACACAATTACGAGGGAACATAATCCATGTCTGTTACATATGTAGTACAAAACTGGGCAAAAATAATTTCACAAAAACAAAAGCCTTTTCAAATTAGGAAAAAAATATCTTAGAACTTCATGAGGAAAAAAGAATAGGGAGGGGGCACGCACAGGATGTTTCAAATCTATTCTACTTCACAAATGCGCAGGTATTCTACTGTGGCACAAAGCCTAGAGAGTTTACTCTCTCACTCACCGCAGAGGGATGACTGTTGATTATTGAGTGACAACACTTTATGAAGGAGGACAACGAATGCCTAAAAAGTTCTGTTGCCCCTATAGTCAAGATTGGAATAGATAAATGCAAAACTGATAATAGAAGAAAGTTAGTTACCCACAACAATTATGCTTTTCATTATAAAGTGAATACAATCCTCAAAATTCAAATTTTTACAACAAACCTTAGGACGCAGATGCTCGTGAATTTTGAATATTGCGACTGGAGATGACTCCCTACGCATGTCCCAAAGCTAAAATAAAAAGTGAAACTATATAAATCCCTTAAGAGCATACTTCTAATGCTAACAGAAATCAAAGTATTTAGTACATTTTTCATTACATTTTGCGTTATCGCGTAACTAAAATTGATCGTCTATTCTGTCTGTTCATTGCAACTTAGCAAATCCGAGTCAGTTTAGTTTAGTCCACAAAATCACAATACTAAATGCTGGGACGTAAATGACATTTGTTAGTTTTCCGTTTTGTTAAAAACAATGTTGGATTCATTCAAAAGGAAACATTTTCTACCTAAAGAATATCCAAATTTCAAAGGCCAATGAACAGCTCGTCAAATTAGATTTATTGAAAAAATTATTAGAGCAACCGAGCACCTCTCCAAATCACCACTGCTTGAAGAAAAAAACTATGGCACAAGATAGGCTCCGGAATACAATTTTGAAATCATAATTTAAATGACTGCAGTAATAAAAGGAAAACCTTCATATTCATGTAATTGCGACTTAGAAGATGCTGGCCATCATTTAAAAACTTTATGTCTGAGATGGAAGAAGTGATTTCTGTAAAAAATGACTTTGATCCATAACTCTCTCCATGTTGAAATCTGTATAATTAAGCTGAATGAGAAGTATCAGAACATTCGAATAGCCGAGACAACAGTAAAATCCAAGAAAATTAACTATGCCTAAATTTGAAGGAATTGAGTTGTATTTTACATTCTTGAAGCATGGTCACATATTGCTGAATGTCGCAAATCAGATAGACGAATTAAACCTTGTGAGCTGCTATATGCAAGGAGGTTACAATGTAAAGGATGAAATTCAGCTGATGTTATGACCTCTAAACAAAATAGGGTAAATCAGTTAAAAGGTCAAAATGAGAGCAGAAATAACATGGCATGCACATATGATGCATATTGCACATGACATAGATCTCATTTAATAATGACTTCAAAACTGGCGTAGGTTGACAAGTTACAGATACAAAGCAGTATAGTGGATTATTCTGATGGATTCAAGATGTAGCTTATGTATAGAACTAGATAGGCTTGGTTTTCATCTTTAGAAAAAGTGCTTCTAGGGTAGAAGAAGAGATCCTCCAAAATTGAGAGTCAGAGAAGACCAGAAGAATAATTTTCATTGGCAAATAACCAGAAAGGAAAACATGAAGAATTGCAGCAAACAAATATTGTTGCTTTAATGGACAAAATAATTAAGAAGAACCAAAAAATGTCCTATCCACACCCTAAGAACAGAAGTAAGCAATGTGGGGCTTCGCAGCATTCATCTCTTACCAACATGAGTAATAGACTTTAATACTATGTCAGATTTCATCTCAAAACCAACCTCCAAATGTCTAACAAAATAGGTTGCCTATGAGAACTGTTGATTTACCAAGATAGGCTACAGGCTTTCATAGAATGTTAGATTTCATCTCAAAATCAATTGACATTGAATAAAGTTGTCCAACAAATATAGAAGTCTTACAACAAGAATTGAGGTGGGCAATATGAAACTTCCCAATAATATCTATATTCAGTTTTGGAAAGTGAAATAGGTAAAGTTTTATTGGAGATGGCAAAAGCTAAAAGGGATAAAGGACAACAGGTGCCTGTGCAATATATAACAAAGTCAGTAAGTGTTTAGAAAAACTGAGTGGCAATAGGTTAAAACCGTAGAACTGATTTAGAATACAAGTTTAGATTACAAAATAAAAACAAAGGGCTAATGTTGGTAGGTAGGGTTCTTATCTAATATGTTCAGGCAACTATCTGGTTGGATTATATGATTTTTCATACCGGTTTGTTAAATGATATTTCCTTCAAAGTTGTTAGGATTCTTTCCTTAAAATAATTCTTTCAGAAACATAGAATAAGATCTGATCTGATGTAGGCCTTATGTCATGATTTACTTTCCCCTTATCTACTGGTTTGAACTGTAATCAGATTGATTGATTAGAGAATCTATAATCAAGCCCACCTATTTATATAGTCTTCTGTATCTTCAATTAATTAATAATAATTATCAATTTATCATCAATTTCAATCTATTTACTCTTCAAACCCACTTGATGAGGCACTTGGTTTTCAAGGGTTGGACTAAACATGGGTGAACAAAGAATTGCAAGTATAAAAACTTTTTTTCCAGATTCTAGGCCTTCCAACAATAGTAGTGAGAAGAAGCATGAAAAGAGTATAACTAAGTTTAGGAACAGGAATAAAATAATCAAATTAGGCAACCTTGCTTCCTGTGATAGTATATTTTAAGTTTTTTATTTCTAAAGAATCTAAAATATTTAATTCTACCTGGTTGAATAATTAGACAGGATTAGGATGTAGTGATGAAATATGAATGAGAGCATACAAGAATTAGAATATGCAAGGAGTCATGGATAAATAGAGCTACCGGTAAGGTCCTCCATGTTTGATGGCTTCATGTCAATAATGTTGAAACACTGATCACTGACCTCAAGATTCCACAAATTGATTCTAAGGTCGTCTGCCGAGACAAAGGTCTCATAATCACTGTGGAGGTATCATGACGCCACTTTTTGTTTTTAATTTTGTAACTAACAATGCAAATAAAATAAAGACGTATTCCTATTATGTTTTCACTATTGACAGAAACAGAATATTAAGCATCCAAGGAAAAGGGAAGCCAAATGCACCTATTATTTGAGATGGAGTTAATTTTGAAACTGTGAGCATAAGCATACACCTTTTGGCACTTTGCGTGAAAAGGGTCTTCCATTCCACCAATCTGATAACGAAAAATATCAACCAACGGTCATGTATGTGTGCCCAAATTTTCTTTCAAACAGGAGATGGTAGTGACAAAACTCAAGCATTGTTATTTCCACAAGAACCAACCTCGCTATCAACGTCCTGAGGCGGCAAATGATTCTTAGGCGTCTTCTCTATCCATTCCAAGCGATAGCCATTAGCAGCAGACTTGGTTTCTAGCCCTGGTACGAAACTTTTTCCAGCCAAAAACATATTTTCTGAGCACAAAGGAGGGGCCATTTCTTTAACTTGTTTCACCTTATGCTCCTTAACCTGCCCCATAAACACCACAGAACACAAAATGAAAGCTGTAAGATATTATTCAAATTTGGAAGATGCATAAGGTGAAATAGTTTAGAATCACCTTATTCAAATTGGCAATTGTACAGAGCAGTAAATTGGCAATTGTACAGCTTAGAAAGCAGTATGACGAAATAAGTAGAATTAGAAATTAGAAGGTATGTCCAAACCTTCCACAATTTAATTGTTTTATCGTTGGTTGAAAGAATAAATTGCAAACTGTCGTGGGTCATCCACCACCTTACTTTGTTAATCTTCTCTTCAATTTCCACACTCTTTAGGTAATCAAACTGCAAATATACCAATAATCAAATAATTGATGATCGAAATTATCAATCTTTGCATAATATTTCAGAAATTATTCATAATACATTACTTTTAGAGATTACTTAGGAAAGAGGATAATACTTTGATAATTTATTTAACAAACTTTAATTAAAAATAATACATAATTTTTGTTTTTAAACATCTATAGTCTCTCTCTCTCTCTCTCTCTCTCTCTCTCTATATATATATATATATATATATATATATATATATATATATATATATATAATCATATATATCATTATAGATAGTGGTTTTTTTTTAACTAATTTTAGTGTCACTTTTAATTATACTATTTTAGCATTTATTTAACTAAATCATATTATTTTTTCTATTATTCAACAAGATATACAATTCCACAATCTCTCAACCAAAAAATAACAACATAATTTTTATTTTTAAAAGTATAATATTTTAATACAGCTAGTCATTTAAAATATCTATATCTTTTTGTGATATTATTTGAGTGCCGTTTACATTCGAAGTATACATGTAACTTTGTTTTCATAATAAAAGGTGAGGTAGCATATCTCAGAATTAATAATTTATGCCTTGATGATACAAAGTCATTGAATCATGTATTTGCCATGTAGGTTATCTTGGCTAACTGTTACAATAAATAATTTAAAAATCATATCTGTTGATTCACAGCCTAAAATTTTTCTTACAATGAAAGTAGTAGAAATTAAGCTCTTACAAAAAACTCAAAATATCATCAACAAATAGAATATAGTAACGACAAACGTGCCTCGGGTTCGTGGCTCTGAAATTCTGTCTTGTAACGAAATTCGGGAGGCTGCGAGGCGAAATCCCGCTGCTCCAAATCCCTTCTTCGATTACTCGAAACCTAACGATGAAACACACAACATATTTCAGACAAACGGCGTTTCGAATACGGAAGCAAAGACAGTGTATGGTGGCGAGAATCGCGTGATACTCACATTCTTTTTTCGATCGTCTCTTCCGAATATTACAACGCGTCCACCTCGATCGCCAACGGCGAGATGATCGCCGCGCTTATCGAAAGCAATGGTGGTTATGATGTCGTCTGAACAAGATAAACGAAACGAACAGTGAACAGCAATCGAACGGGAGAAAACGCATAGTTAGCAGTTTCGAGTTACGACTAACCGTTCTGGAGAGGCTCGTTGGGTAGTTGTTGGCCGAGTACTTGAGAGAAGTTCCATAGGAGAGGGACAGAAGGCGCAGAATCGTAGTAAGCCATGGATGGTGCTAAAACGACAACGTCGCACGCAATCTCATTCTGATCTCAAAGAACTGAAGAGTCCACTTGGTTTTGGAAACTTGAAGAAGAAAGCAAAACTTGGGTTTTCGGTGTCTAGTTGTCGCTGTGATGATGATTCATCCACTTGCAATTGCAATTGCAAGTTCGTTAGAGGAGAAAATGCGCGCGCCACACAACGGTATTTGGTGGGCTCGCACCAGAGGATAAGGCCCGGGTCCACTTAACAGCTTAAACGGACCATGTTGTGACTTGACCACACCACCACGCCTCTTTACACCACCTAATAGTTTCATCTTGAACTTGTATAGTCTTAGAAAAAAGGATGACATTATTTATAGATCCAAAATATTTTGGATCGGAAAATGTATTTTGAATGGTGTAATTTAGAAATCTATATACTTTTTTTAATTATATAACCTAAAAATATATTTTAAAATTTTCAATCTTAAATAATGTAATTCAAAACATATTTCTGATTTTTGAATTTGGAAATGTATTTTAGGTTATGTAATTGGAAATTCATAATACATTGTGATATTTGTATATGTATTTTACATTACATAATCCAAAAATTAAAAATGCATTATGCAATTTGTACTACATTTTAATAATACACAATATAAAATATATTTCTAAATTCTACTATCTAAAATACATTTTCAAATTACATAATATAACAAATTTAACCTAATATGATATTTTACTAACAACATCATGTTTTTTAATTTATCAAACAACAATATGAATACATATCATAGTTCACTTGTTTCAAATATTAAGGGAACTAAATATGTCCATAATTTACTAAATTGCAGCACTAAATATGTCCACATTTAGGTAAAAAATATATCTTCTAAATATAATGATTAATGACGGTAATAATAAATAACTATAATAATAATATCTCAATAATCTCAATATCACTTTATGTTAAAATATGAAAATTTGAATGTCTAACCGGTGAAGAGATTCAAATTGTGTTTTTTTTTTCAATTGTAAATATATCTGCTAGTTGTACTATGGTAAGAAGTTATGAGGAACAAATGATGTTGATTGTCACCCCATTATGAACAAAATAACAACCAACCTCAATATGTTTCATTCTTTCATGAAATATTGGATTTTGAGCTAATCACTAAGTATCTTTTTGAGTCATTCTAACTCATGTGTAATCATTACATAGCGATATTCAGCCTCTGTAGGAGAGTAAGAGATTGCTGATTGTTTCTTAGTCTTCCACGATATTGGAAAATAACCAAGAAGCACCACCTAATCGATCAAAGAATATATTGTAAGTAGGCAATCCACCCGATATGAATCACATTTGTAGTTCCAATTTACTATTAGACCAAAGTAAAATACATTGTCTTAGATGTTTCTTCAAATATCTAATAACCTTTAAGGCTACCTCCTAATGCTCTTCATGAGTTTTTTTTTTTGCATAAATTAAGATAAAATGTGTATAAAGTAAGTAAGATAAGGTTTAGTCACAAATAGATAGATTAACTGCCCAATCAATTTTTGATAGGCTTTCAGATCTTCAAGAGGTGTACTAGAAGCCAATGTAGCTTACGATGTTTGATTGGAAAATTTGCAGGCTTGACACCTAATTAACTTTGTCTTCATGTCCTTATGAAAGCTTAGAACTATAAAGTAAGAAAAAATCATGTCACTTGTGGCATTAAAAGAATATCATAAGAATATCATTAGAATATTATAAGAACAAATGATTTCTTTATCAATCCTAGTCATGCAACAAAAAAGAATTTCACTTGTGGCTTTAAAAAAACTTAAGATAAAATGACATGATTTTGTTTAGTCACTCTAATCCTAAAAATAGTGTAAGAGATAATAACCAGACTATTGAATAAAAAAACTCACAAAAATTTGTGTTTCACTTTGTTCACAAATATTTATAGATGATCACTAATAATCAACATGTTATAAAACCACTCCATTAACTTTTGCCCATCATCTAATTTACATAATGCACACATTTAGTTAGATCAAAAGGTCTTTCAAAGATTGTAATAAGGCTTGGCTAGAAGAAATACAGGTTTTTAGGAATTCAAAAACACCATTAAGTTGAAGAGAAAAACTAAATGTAAATAATTCTTGGTATCTTGGTATTCTTTACAAAATCATTTTCCTAAATTTTTTCATATACTTCTCATAACACAACCATTTTTATCACATAGGATCTATTGTCTTTTCTCTTCTTTTTCTTTTCTTTTACCTGAGGTAGGATTTTTACAAAATTCTATCCTAAATTTATTCAATCTCATACCCTATTAGGGTGTTTATACCCTACCCTAAATTGATATAATCTCATGCCTTAATACCTAACATGTACTTATTCTCTTTGACTAAGGTGAGAGACAAGATATATTTTCTTTAAAGGTTAAGGGTAAAAGAATGAAACAATTAGGCTAAAAAAAGGGTAACAACAAACAATTAACATATATCAGGGTTGACTATTTGGCTAAGTAGCTTAAACATATCAAGCAATTACCTTTATCCTTTCTAACCAATTTTGTGATTATATTAATAAGAATTAGGCCAAAATCATTTTCATGAGAATAATTATTTTCCTTACAACTCTCTACTCTAAATCTGACAACACTCATATGCTTTCAACGCTAAAAAATTATGGTGATACTCTCACACTGATCAAGGACTGACTAAATATAAACATATCAAATTATCTTACAATCAATGTATATCACAAGTTATCTCAACAATATGCACAATTCTGAGACAAGAAAATCATTGCTCAAACATATTCTAACTCACCTAACCATCCAAACATTCAATTCATATATTTTGAGCACATGATATGAATAAGTTCAAAGAAAATTTAATAATTAAGCATGTTCAGACACAAACTAGAAAATATTCGTTGAGCGAGCATCAATGCATTCGCTGGGCTAGCAGACTTGCCTAGTGAATAAAAATGTGTGGCCAAGTAGTCGTTGGGCGAGCAGATTTGCATAGCGAATGAAAATGTCTGACCATATGGTCACTAGGCGAGAGGATTTGCCTAGTGAGTGATGTTAAAAAATATTTTTTAAAGGAACATAAATGAGAATAATACAACAAAACATCAATCATTATATTAGATTGACGTATGCAAAGTGTGTGGGGAAGGGCAACTTGAAAATGTTAACCCAAATGACTTTGGTGCATTGAGATTTGATGAATATATTGTATAGTGACTTAATAAGGATATGAAGAGTTGAGGCAGGTTGATGAAGACTTGAAGAAATGGTGTGTTGATCAAGCTTAATCTGTGCTTAATATGATTATCATATGATGATGGCATAACCCTAGCATGGCCAACCAAAGAGTGCCCCAACAAAATAGTGTTCATGTTAAGGGCCAAAGACTTGTGTGAAGATTCAAAAAAGGTCTTCTTTCCACCTTCCTTTAGTAGAATGGAAAGACAAGACCAAATAAGACCTTGTGTTGGAAAAGGAAGTTACTTCAAAAACACATGGATTTCGCACAAGGCACACAAGAGTTAAAGAGAAAGGCTCCCCAACTCCAAACCCTTGGTCATTCATTGGATCATGGTGAATAATATTTGGGAGCTACATATTTTAGATGATTATTACACTTCCGTTGTCTCTTTTTTTCGTAGAAGGATATTTGACCCTGATGGGAAAAAAGCCAAACATCTCCAAGAGAAGGAAGGATGAGAACTTAACAATTTGAAGATTTAAGGACAAATCTTTTTCAAGAGGGAGGGGATGATGGCACACCCTCTAGCATGGCCAAACACTTTCATGAAGAGAGAGTCATCTTTGCAAGGTGAAACAAAGCTCTTTTCTTTTAGGCCACAATAGAGTATCTTTAGTAGATTATGAATATCTAGGTCTTGTATTAAGGGCCAAGTAGTGTAGGTTTCTTCTAGGCCTTGTATTAAAGGCTAAGTAGTGTAAGGTTTTAAAAACAATCTTGCTTATGTAGGGAGCATCATATGTGTCTACTTAAGCAAATCTTTGATGTTTAATTATGTTAATCAAGCTAGCTTCGGAAGAGCATCCCACATGTGCCACATGGCAAGCTCTTTAATGGAGAGTTCTCTTACATAGGTAGTGGCCATGTGTCATTATCTTATTGGAAAGGCTTTTCATAAAGTAGCTTTTCACATGGCAACACATGAGTGGTTTGTTTTGTGAGAGTGAGGATTGCCACATGCCAAACTATCCTTTACCAAGATAGCATTTTTAGTGTTTTGGTGTAGTTAGCATTATAGGGTTTTAACCATTTTGGATACAATTTACTCTATAAATAGAGGTTTCTCCCCCATGTATTTCTCACTTTAAGAATGATAATGTTATGTTGCCAAAATTATTTTTGAGCCATACTTCTTCTCTTAGTCATTTGTTAGAGCATCCCAAGAGGTTCCTCTAGCACCCCTTTCTCTAGAGTTGGCCTAACCTCTCTTAGAGCTCCACCATAGTTACCATTTCAAGCTTTGGTCCAACCCAGCTTGAGGAGGAGGCTATCATATGAAGATCTTGAAGCTTGAAGGGTGGAGCTTAATATGAATACTATTTGACATATATTAGGTTCCTTATGTCTGGGTTGTAATCTTTTAGTTTGTTAAATGGGTATTTAACAAATTAGTTGCCTGGTTGCTAAGTTTTGTCATTAACACTTTCAATCAACTGAATTATTATTCAATTACCTGATTTCACTTAACTCAAGTGTAATCAATAGATTGAACAGATAAATCAACCTGTTGAATATGTTAACAGATAAATTATAAAGTCTGGTTTTTTATAGACTTGCAGTTGTTCATGAGGTGTTCTTTGCAATCTTGAATCATTTTGCTTGGTGGAAGAGACTTGGAGAAAGAGGTTTGGTTGGCTAGGGAGATTCATTGCCAATGTTTGGTCTTTCTCAAGTTTCTAGGTGTTGTCTAGTGTGATTCCAAATCTGCAATTGGGAGTCTTGTTGGTTTTTGTTGAGATTCTTATGAGATTAAAGGGTCTTGGTTTAGTTTCACGTTTTCAAATGTGTAATCTTGGTGGATTTTGTAAAAATTTTAATATAATGATGTATCAAGCTAAGGTTGCCTTAACATACTGGATGTAGATCAATTTTAAGTGAACTGGTATAAAAATTATGTGTGCACTTGTCTAATCTTCCTCTCCTTATTTGTTCTTTGATACGAGTTTCAAGAAATCTAGTTTAATTAATCTTTTTATGATATTTTAGTGAATTGGCGTAATCTAAAGTTGCAACTGTGTTTGTTCTATTGATTGGTATCAATCTTGATTGGTTGTGCAAGTTATTTTTTTGTTTATCATGAATTTTTTTTTCTACATAATTTTCTCAATATTTCAATATGTTGAATAGATGTTTTAATATGTTGAATTGTACTAGTTTATCTGTCTGACTGTTTGTTAAGTGAAATCAATTTGTTAACTCTATTTTCGATCGATTGAAAATGTGTATTGTATTAGTGATTGCATGCTGATTAGTTGGTCAATCTAATTTAAAGTAAAGGCTTTTTATAATAAACAAAAAATTTGATAGTGAAATTGAGGACACTTGAATTTGGAAAGGATGAGGAGGGAGTGTTCACATAAGGTCTACATATAATTTACTACAAAACGCTTCTAGAGCGGAGAACACTCAATTTTTTAATGCCTTTTGGAGTTTGAAATCTCTCTCAAATGCACAACATTTTGTGTGGAGAGTCCTATTAAATAAGGTACCAACAAAGGATAATTTAGCATACAAAGGTGTAGATATAAGTAGTACCTCATGTGAGTTATATAAGAAAACTAAAGACAACGCAATGCACTTATTCTATGGTTTTCCTATATCTAAGTCAATTTGGGATCAATATGATAAGTTTAAGCTCAGTGCATCATAACCAACTACAGACAAACTTCCAACAATTCTACCTATTGAATCTAAATGAAAAGCAAATCAAAGTTTAGAAGGTAGTATGAATAACAATTATTTGGATAATATGGAACCATAGAAATGATGTATTATTTAGAAGGTAGATGGAGAGGAGATTTTGAGTTTGGGACAAATGAATTTTTGCTTGTGATCAAATACAAAATATCCACAATAACATTTTAATACACAAATTGGTACCATTGTTTTATCGAATGTTCAAAAACTTTGTGAAGAAGAAAATAAGAAAGATAACAAAGGTTACGTACACACTTGGGTTTGGTTGGGATGATTAGGTGTCTTAGAAATGAGTGGAAAGTTAGGCTAAAGTTTTAGAAGCTTCTACATTAGTTAGGAGGGTGTTGAATGTAGCTAAAATGGTTGTTCCAAGAGATTGAACATAGCAGCAAGTATATATATACAAAATATATGCATAATATAAATGATATATGTGGGGCTGCATGGTGGTTGTTTTCTTTTATAGGTGTCAACTTGTTATAAAATAATCTTTTTATTACAAAAGATTCTAAACGTTGCATGCCATAATTATAAATGCTACAATTTCAAGTTTTATGAGAAAGGTGCATCCGTTTTGATTTTTAAACTTGAAAGCTTGGCTGCTAGTTTTGTATGTTGCAGGGAAATTGTTTTTACCGTTGCCATGCATTGATTTTTCTCTATAAATGCTATAAATTTCAGTCCTTCACCATTCATCACTCACACTTATAAATAGGTGGTTTTGGTGCTCCAAAACACACCATCTCTTAATCTTCTCCTTCATTCTTCAAGCTCTCTTTGTTAGGTTTTACAGAGGGGGTTTCATTGGGGAGAACAACACCAATGAGACTTGAGTCCAACCACATAAGGCATTGACACCACTCTCAACCCAAAACCTTAAGGCAATGGGTTTATGGGTCTTGATTCTTATATAGTGCTCTACTTTCTCATTTCTGGTCAATGTGGGACTTAGACTCACACTTGGATTCCTAACAATCTC